>UMBE01044528.1_pt1 | contig 37484 bp, 37 predicted proteins | sample 1963881 | NCBI WGS metagenome assembly UMBE01 (sample SAMEA4835933, study PRJEB28245) | human gut metagenome | biome: gut microbiome; material: fecal sample | place: Denmark | collected 2008 | reverse complement strand
AGACTTTGCGTGTTTCGTTCGTTGGTATGCAAACACAGGAAGTTGCAATTAAACCAAATGTAAGAGTAATACTCAAATCAGATGCCGAACAACTTGATGAAGTTGTGGTAACTGCTATGGGTATCAAACGCGACCGTAAAGCATTGGGTTATGCGGCACAGGATTTGAATTCAGAACAATTGAACAAAGCAGGAACGACATCGCTTGCTAGTGCGATACAAGGTAAACTGACAGGTGTAGACATCCGTCAGTCATCGGGTGCACCGGGCGCTTCTTCTCAGATTATAATTCGTGGTGCTCGTTCGTTCGACGGCAACAACCAACCGCTATATGTAATAGATGGCATGCCGATAAACACAACTGCCGACTTTGATACCGGAAATTCTGTGACAGGCGCCAACTATGCCGATCGCAGCATCGATATCAATCCTGAAGATATAGAGTCGGTGAATGTGCTGAAAGGACAGGCAGCATCCGCATTGTATGGTATTCGTGCATCCAACGGCGTAATTGTGATCACAACCAAGCGTGGTTCCAAAAACAATATGAACAAGCCAAGTGTGACGATTTCAACAAACCTGAGCGCACAGCGAGTTTCACGCAAATTCGAACGCCAAGATATATATTCGCAAGGTAACAGTATTACCGCAGGATATGATCCGACTTCTTCCATGACTTGGGGACCGAAAATCAGCGAACTGGCCAACGACCCTAAATATGGTGGAAACATGAACAACCAATATACAGCGACAGATGGTATGCACGAAGGACAATATTATAACCCTAAGCGTGCACAAGCAGGTTTGAGCGGCTGGACAACACCACAGATTTATGATAATGTGGGAGACTTCCTAGGCACTGGATTTACTGAAAACACCAACGTAAATCTGTCACAAAGTATCAACGGAATAAACTATTCTTTCGGCGTGAACAATTCACACCAAAATGGTATCATTCCTTCAACAGGAATGGATCGTTGGGGAGCACGCGGATTGGTAGACTGGAAAATCAATCCACAGTGGAATACAGGATTCTCCATAAACTACTCATCTACCAAAATCACTTCCGCACCTGGTGCCAACGATGGTATCATGAATGTAGTTTATTCAGCCCCAGCCGAATATGATTTGAAAGGAATTCCCAATCACGAACCGGGAAATCCAACGAACCAGATATTATTCCGTTCCACTTCATTTACCAATCCTTATTGGTGGGCGGAACATAACGAATACCTTCAGCATACCAACCGTGCTTTTGGCAATACTTATTTGGAATATCAGCCAAATTTAGGTTTAGGAGAGAACTTTTCCCTCAAGATAAGAGAACAGGCCGGTCTTGACATCTGGACGTCAGATTATGCAACCATACGTGAAATGGGCAGTACATCATCATTGAAAGGCGGAGATATAGAAAATTACGGTTCTCAACACAATGTATTCAATAACCTGTTTACAGTTAACTTTGACGGTAAATTCGGTAAAAGTGACGAATGGAGACTGAACGTAATATTAGGTAACGAATTCAATCATGAGAGCATCCGCAACTGGGATTATTACGGCAGTAACTTTAACTTCCCCGGTTTTACTAATATCGGAAACGCTACTTCACTAACATCCAGCGAGTATAAGCGACAGGAACGTACTGTGGGTTTTTTCGGAAGCCTTTCAATGTCATGGCAAGATCAGGTGTACCTGACCGTAACCGGACGTAATGACTATGTGTCGACCATGCCACGCGGTAGTCGCAGCTTCTTCTATCCTTCGGTATCATTAGGCTGGGAATTCACCAAATTACCTTTCTTGCAGAATAATAAAATATTGAACTACGGTAAACTCCGCGCTTCATTCGCACAGGTAGGTCAGGCTGGTAATTATTATGCCAACTATTATTACACCCCGACTTACGGCGGAGGTATGTATTCTTACTATCCGGTTACCTACCCTCTTCCCAGTGGAGTATCTACTTTCATACCCTACTACCGAGTATATGATGAAGGATTGAAACCACAAAATACAACCAACTACGAAATAGGTGCCGACTTGCACTTCTTCGGTAGTCGCTTGAAAGTGGAATACACATACAGTTTACAGAATGTAGAAGATCAGATATTCTATGTACCCGTAGATGGAGCGACAGGCTATCAGGAGATGTTGACAAACGCCGGAAAGATGCGTACACATGCTCACGAACTTTCTATTAATACTGCTATTCTGCAAGCCAAAGACTTCGACCTAAATTTAGGTATCAACTTTACGAAAGTTAATAACAAGGTTATAGAGCTGGCTCCAGGTGTGGAATCCATTATGCTGGGTGGGTTCGTTGAACCGCAAGTTCGTGCCCAGGCAGGATGTACCTATCCGAATATATATGGTTTGGGCTTCAAGCGCGATGAGGCTGGAAACTTGCTGTTATTAAACGGTCTGCCCCAATCTTCGGGCAATAGCCAAGATTTAGGTAACTGCTCTCCCGACTTCACTACCGGTTTTACGCTGGGTGGTCGCTACAAACGTCTTTCACTCTCTACCACATGGAGTTGGCAACAAGGTGGAAAGATGTATCATGGAACAAACATGACATTGAACTATTTCGGTACCACCAAAGAATCGCTCCCCTACCACGAAGGAAGTATGATTGCCGAAGGTATAGATGAGGTAACAGGACAGCCTAATACAATTGAAGTGAATAAGGCCGATTACTATCAGGCTTATTACAATATCACCGAATCCGGTATTTATGATACGAGTTTCGTCAAGTTGCGTGATCTGACATTAACTTATCAATTGCCCAAACTCGGCATCTTCGACATTTCGATTTACGGTTTTGCCCGTAACGTGCTTATTTGGGCCAACTTGCCGAACTTCGATCCAGAGTCGTCGCAAGGTAACAACAACATGAGCGGATACTTCGAACGATTCTCTGTTCCTAATACATCCAGCTTCGGTGGTGGTCTTACTATTAATTTCTAAACATACAACATAAAGATTTTGATTATGAAAAAATACATATTCATGACTTTGACGGTGGTTCTCTTTGGCCTGACAGCATGTACGGAAGATGCATTTGACCGTATCAACAAGGACAATGAACACCCGTCACCGGAAGCTGTTCCAGCAGCACTCCAATTGACAGACGCTATTATGTCCACAGGTTTCAGTACCGTATCGGGCGACTTCGCCTTTTATCTTTCCTCACTCAACGAACAAGAGGTAGGTATGGGAAACAACCAATTAATGTTTGCCGAAATGCGCAACTCAAGCGAATGGGCAGCTTCTACGACCTTTAATAATGTATGGAACTCCACCTATGGCAACTTGCAGAATATACGCCAAATGCAGAGCAAAATAGAGAATGAGGTACCGGGTAATGTAGGACAGTTTGATATACTGGGAATGGCACAAATATTAGAAGCCGTAAACTTCGGTGTCCTGACTGATATGTTCGGCGACATCCCTTATAGCGAAGCTGTACAAGGACAAGGCAACCTACAACCCAAATTAGATGCACAGAAGGATGTATATACCGGCATTTTGGCTACACTCGACAAGGCTATCGATAACTTGGAAAAAGGTAAAAGTATGACCAATGCCGGCAACCAAGACATTGCCTACAAAGGGGCCGCATCTAAGTGGCTGGCAGCCGCTCATGCTCTGAAAGCACGCTACCTGTTACATAAGCTGGCGGTAGAACCTAATGTACTTTCCGAAGTAGCAACATCCGTACAACAAGCAATAGACAATGGATTCGAAGGATTTACGGTTACAGGATTTAATGGTTCCACATGCGACAATCCATGGAGCGCCTATGTTTTCAGCCGTCAATACACAGCACCTTCAAAGACAGTATCAAGTCTGATGGAAGCTACAGATGACCCTCGTTTAGATTATTATCTGAATGCTTTAGGAGAAGCTTATATTCCGGGAGATGAAACTATTGCTAAGACAGTAGATGACGCCAGAGTAATGAAATATCAGCCAACGTGGTATTTGTTCGGTTCACAACCCATTCATATCATGAGTAAAGCCGAACTCTATTTTATTCAAGCAGAAGTTCAGCTGCGTTCAAACGTTGACGCCACCTCAGCGTATCAAAAAGCAGTAGAGGCTTCTGTTACGGAAATTCTGACTTGGTTTGGAGATGAAACCACTGTGCCAGCTGCTGCAACAACAGCAAAAGCCTATGCATCGTCTTTGGGTGCACCGACACTCCAAAAACTTTTCGAACAGAAGTATGTGGCACAAGCACTGGATGAACAAGTAGAAACTTACAACGACTTACGTCGTTTGAAAGCAATGGGTGAAGAGTATGTAATACTGACTAATCCGAGAAATGCCCAAAGCGGTATCAACCGTTACCCAGAACGTCTACCCTACGGCAACAGCGCAGTCATCGGCAATCCGAATGTGAAACAGGCCTATGGCGACGGTTCTTATATCTATTCTGAAAAGACATGGATAAACGGAGGTAAATAACCCAATTAACAAATCCTTTTATTTTAGTTTGCATTTTCATAAATCGCTAGAATAAAGGGATTTTTTATAATAGAATTACCCTATTATTTAATCATCTCCAAGCACCCTTCTTTAATTATATCCACCAATATAGGCTTCATTCCGCTGACAAAACATTCCACAGCAATCACCATCAAAATCAACCCCATCAAACGCATCATCACGTTATTACCGGTTTCACCCAATATATTAACCAAACGAGTAGAAGCTCTCAATATCAAAAAAGTAAGAAAATAAATAAGGGCAATAGTACCTATAAGTATCCCTTTCATTTCAAAAGAATGTGCATCTTGCATCAATACGATCGCATTTGCTATCGCCCCAGGTCCACACAACATCGGAATACCCAAGGGAGTTATTGAGATATCATCCGCATACGTTTTGATCTCCTCATCTTTTAACTTCATGGGAGTATAACGTGCTTGCAACATATCAAAACCTATCTTGAAAATGATAACACCGCCAGCAATTCGAAATCCATTTGTAGAAATTCCGAAAAACTTAAAAAGAAACTGTCCGGCAAAAACAAAGACCATCAAAGTTATAAATGACACTAAAGTTGCACGACTGACAATGGAACGACGTTCTTTATCCGTCATTCCCTGCGTCATCGTCAAAAAAACAGGCATTGTGCCCAAAGGATTAGTCAACGTAAAGAAAGAGGTAAAACACAACAAAGCAAAAGGAATAAGAGTCTCCATAATGGTAGTTTTATACGGTTATCATTAGAAACAAAAGTACAACTAATCTATCAATGTTACAATAAATCCAACAACTCTTTCAAATCAGAAATCTGATAAGTAGGCATAAAAGGTAAGTCCATACGACCGGACAAGTTATAAAACACCTGATGCATCCCTACTCCGGCAGCTCCAGCTATATCATTTTCCCAACTATCCCCAATCATCAACGAATCTTTCAGCTCGGATTGGGTTGCCGAAAGGGCAAAATAAAAGATCTCCGGCCAAGGCTTTAAAACTCCAATATCATCGGAAAGGACTATCTTCTTGAAATATTTATCAATCCCTGACGAATGCATTTTATGAGACTGGAGTTCCTTAAATCCATTTGAAAGAATATACAAATTGTATTTGGATGAAAGATATTCCAACACCTCACGCGCATGAGGCATCAATTTACTTTTGGTAGGAATAACAGCCAGAGCATCTTTTTCATATGCCTTTGCCAAAGCAGAATCACATATTCCTACAGCTTTAAGAGGATAGAGATAACGTTGACGATTTAATTCTTCTTTCGTCACCTTTCCATCGGCATATTCAGCCCACAGTTCCAGATTACGATGGTGGTAAAGCGAATAATAATGTTCGAAAGAATCAAAGAAACGATTATACTCATATTTCCAATACATCTCCTCATATGTATCACGAGCGTTAAGAGAAAAGGCCCAAAGCGTATCGTCTAAATCAAAAAAAAGATTTTTATAAGACATAAAAAGAATAATAAAAAGGCTGTTTCAAAAGCAGATTCACAAACGCACTTTTGAAACAGCCCTATCCAATTATCAATCAAGTAACTATTTCACCTGAATTACCAAATACTTGGAGACACTCCAAAACTCTTTCGGGTTGGTTATTCTCAAAGTCAGCAAACCTTTATCATCTTTTTCCAAAGCATAAGAGCCTGTTGGATGAGTAGTCAGAACATCAGCATCTTTAGAATACAGCTTTATTTCTTTGGTGGTACGAATATCAATTTGAGTAAAATAATCCTTATTGATATCACCGTCTTTCAGTACTGATCCTTTCTTGAACAGGCCGGATCCACTCAAAATCTTCTGATCTTTCAGTTCTTTCTTTGTACCGAACACAAACCACGCAGTATTAAGTGCCTTGTCCTGTTCTGCCACAGTCTTAGCTTTCGCTTCATTTTCTGCAGTCAGTTCACTCTTAACCGCATTTAAATCTGTTACAGCGGCATCCAATTCCTGAATACGAATATTCTTGGAAGCCAGTTCTGCCTGTAGTTCTTCGATACGCTGAGTTTTTGCATTCAACTCTTGCGTCAAAGATTCAACAGCTTTCTTCAATTGAGAAGAGTTTGTTTTGCTATTTTTCAGCATAGCCTGCAGTTTAGCAATCTGTTCTTTGTTTTCCTCCATCTGTTTGCGAATGAATTCAATATCCGATGCTATCTGTTGCTTTGCATTCAGAGAACCCTCTGCCACTGCTCCACGTTGCAAATCCACACGGCTCTCTGCCGCATTTATTTGGCGAAATCCTTCCGAAATATCATTGAAAGTCCCCATCATCTCATCCAGTTCAGCATTACGCTGAGTCAATTCCATTAAAAGAGAATCGTTTTCAGCTTTCAACTGGTCTTTACTGCCACCAGAAAAGCTATCACATGAAGCCATTACGGCTGCACACACAATTAAAACTGCTAACTTTTTCATACGCTTTTGTTTTACGTTTTGTTAATGAAGTTATTTAATCGTCTATTCCTGCTACTACAATTACTATTTCACCACGCGGTTCGTTGGCTGTAAAATGTTCTACCAATTCGGTGAGAGTACCTCGTATTGTCTCTTCATGTATCTTGGATATCTCACGAGAGACAGACGCCTGCCGTTCCGCCCCAAAATGTTCAGAAAACTGCGTCAACGCTTTTACCAACCGATGGGGAGACTCATAGAAAACCATTGTTCGATGTTCTTCTGCCAGCCTTTTCAAGCGTGTCATCCGACCTTTTTTCTGAGGAAGAAAACCCTCGAAACAGAACTTCTCATTTGGCAATCCTGAAGCCACCAATGCCGGAACGAAAGCCGTAGCTCCCGGCAAACATTGCACCTCTATACCATTACGGACACATTCGCGAACCACCAAAAAACCCGGATCGGAAATTCCTGGAGTACCGGCATCCGAAATTAATGCAACAGTCTCACCGCTCTTTATTCTATTTACAACACTTTCTACCGTTTTATGTTCATTAAATTTATGATGAGACTGCATTACGTTCTTTATCTCGAAGTGCTTCAATAATATTCCGGAAGTACGCGTATCTTCGGCCAACACCAGATCCGCTTCTTTCAGGATACGAATAGCTCGGAAAGTCATATCTTCCAAATTTCCTACCGGTGTAGGTACTACATAAAGTTTTCCCATATCCGCTATCTTAACTGAAATACTTCTTGAGAAGTTCTACAAAATCAATAGCCGCCTCATTCTCTTCATCCGGTTGTACCTTTGACATAAAAACAGACATAGCCTCCTCCAATGAAGAAGCCTTACCCAGCTGCCCCACTATTTCGTTCATACGTGCCGTATCCCCATTGAACAACTCACGAGTAAAACGGAACGAATCATTCAGGCTGATGGCATGACATAGGTCTATAGCCGGTTTTATACGTTCGGCTAAAATCTGCGGAGCGGGAACTTCATCATCCTGCATGAAAACCGTCTCAGCCGGAACTTCCTTTGTAAGATCGGCAACAGCTTTATGTTCCAAGTCTGTCTTTACAACAGTAGAAGCCGATTGTTTAGCCGGAGTAATCACAAAAGTAGCGTCCAGCAGTGCAGTCAGTGCATCCAACCGTTCTTTCATCTGATAAATACTCCTTTTGGCAACTATCTTCAAAACAGGGTTAGTATCAGTGGACATCGACTGTATCAAACATTTCAATTCCTGTACATCCAGTTCTATATCTTTCAATAATACTTGCATATCCTTTTCCGTTCGTATTAAATGGTACAAATGTAGAAATAAATAATGAAAAAAATGCCAGTGAGCAAACAAAATGATTAATTTTGCGACTTAATATAACACTTTAAAACATGGTATTATTCTCGGAAGATCACATACAAGAGACTAAACGTAGAGGAAGAATTGAAGTTATATGCGGCTCTATGTTCTCCGGTAAAACCGAAGAACTGATACGTCGTTTGAAACGTGCTAAATTTGCCAAGCAACGTGTGGAAATATATAAACCTGCGATAGATACACGCTATTCGGAAGCAGATGTTGTATCGCATGACAGCCACACCATTTCTTCTACTCCAATAGACTCATCGGCAAGTATTCTGCTATTCACTTCTGAAATAGACGTGGTAGGCATCGATGAAGCACAGTTCTTTGACGAAGGCCTGATTGATGTATGTAACCAACTTGCCAACAATGGCATACGCGTAATTGTAGCCGGTTTGGATATGGACTTTCGCGGAAATCCTTTTGGCCCCATGCCGGGATTGTGTGCTATTGCCGACGAAGTATCCAAAGTACATGCTATCTGCGTAAAATGCGGTCAACTTGCATCATTTTCCCACCGTACCGTAAAAAATGACAAACAAGTACTGCTGGGTGAAACCGCAGAATATGAACCTTTATGCCGGGAGTGTTATTTACAGGCTATAAAGGAAGATCAACAAACAACAAACCAACAGTAATAAAAAAACAGGATTATGGAACGTAAAAAGATCACTTTCGACAGTTTCATCCGCGGTGTCATTTTAGGAGTTATTATAATTGGTCTATTAATGCTTCTGAAGCGTCTAAGTAGCGTTCTATTACCTTTTTTTATTGCTTGGCTCATAGCCTATTTGGTATACCCGTTAGTCACACTATTCCAATACAAGCTAAAGTTCAAAAACAGAATTGTCTCCATATTCTGCGCATTGTTCACTATTCTGATTATAGGTGCCGGGGCTTTCTATCTGTTGGTGCCACCTATGATACAAGAATTCGGCAGAGTACAAGCCTTATTAATCCAATACTTTTCTCATGGAACATACAATAGCAATGTACCCACCTCGCTTTCCGAATTCTTGCGAGATAATATTGACGCGAAATTCATCACTGAACTATTCAATAAAGAAAACCTACTGGATGCGCTAAAAGAAGCAGTTCCCCGGTTATGGTCTTTATTATCAGATTCTATTGATCTACTATTCAGTGTATTTACCATATTTCTCATCTTACTATATGTCATTTTCATCTTATTGGATTATGAAAGTATTGCCGAAGGCTGGACACATCTCGTGCCCATAAAATACCGTCCTTTCACAATAAGCATACTAAATGACATAAAAACAGGCATGAACAGGTACTTCCGCGGACAGGCTTTTGTTGCATTATGTGTCGGAATCTTATTTAGTATAGGTTTCCTCATTATAGACTTCCCTTTAGCGATAGGTCTCGGTTTGTTTATCGGAGCATTGAACATGGTTCCCTATCTTCAGGTCATTGGATTTGTTCCTACTATCGTACTGGCAATCCTAAAAGCATCTGATACCGGTGGAAACTTTTGGATAATCATAGCTTCAGCTATAGCAGTATTCATTATTGTACAAGCCATTCAGGACGGATTTATCGTACCGCGCGTCATGGGAAAAATCACAGGATTAAATCCAGCCATCATTCTCTTGTCTCTTTCCATATGGGGATCATTAATGGGAATGTTAGGAATGATTATCGCACTCCCACTCACAACACTAATGCTTTCCTATTATCAGCGTTTCATCATTAACAAAGAAAATATTCACAAAGCGGAACCGGCTGATAATCAGACAAGAAAGAAAAAACAGATAGAATAATGCAAACTTTTTTCACCGTATCCCTTGCATATTCAATAAAAGTGCCTATCTTTGCACCCGCTTAACAGCAATAAAGGATTGATTCGCTAGCTCAGCAGGTAGAGCACAACACTTTTAATGTTGGGGTCTTGGGTTCGAGCCCCAGGCGGATCACTTGAAAACAAATCCAAATATCTGATATTCAGATATTTGGATTTTGTCATTTTAGGAGATTGTCCACGAATTGTCCACCAAATGCGGCGTTATGGTGGTGTGGACAAAAATTTTTCGATGTTGAGTGTTAAATTTTCTCAAACATTATGTCAGGGGTGCTTGTTTTGTATTTCGGTGCGAATTTTTTCGTGCTGCAACAACTATCCCACATTTATGAACAACGAGGAAAAAATTGAACACGCAAAAGGGCTTCTCCGCGAATGGAAAGCCACACACCACGAGGAATACTGCAACTTCACCGACTGGATGCATGACCGCGAAGGCCCCGGCTTCATCGCGGTATTCAACCATGCCAAGGCTTTCATGCCGCAATTTGAGACAGCCGTGCTGCTGCATCTTAAAGATGACAGCTCGAATGATGTGGGCCATCTGGAAAAGATGCTTGTCGAGGGAGGCATGGAGAACCATCTGCTGACAGGGCTGAATACTCCCCACATACCCGGCAACATTTTCCTGCCGATGTTGGCATGGATGTTCTACGGGCGCAGCTTCGAGTGTATGGTGGAGTACGGAGAAGACCTTATCAGAAATCCCAAGACTAATTTTCTTATACGCTTGGGAGCGAAACACCATATCAAGTGGATAATCAAGAGCAGCATAGCATTGAAAGGCCGAACAGAAGAGGACTGGGCTAACTTTGTCGAGGAACAGCGCGAGATGGGCAGCGAACCTAACGTTACCGCCAAGACCATCGCCAAGTTGAAGACAGCTTCGGAAGAAATACGGGAATTTGTAAAACCCGCAGGAAAGAAAGGTGCTCCGGGCAGAGCCGCCCGTCGTCGCCCGTTGACCGAGCTTTTGCCCAATGGCGACAATTATCTCTTTGACTGCATCGACAACCATGTGAAGATACGCAATAGCGGCAAGGATTTCGCCATGCTATTTATCGTGCTTAACGAGGGGCAGGCGTTGGCGAGAACCAATATCGTCGAGTTTCATTCCGCTCTCTCCGAAAGATACAAGGATAATCCCGGAATACCAATCCCAACCCCGCGCAGCATACAGGAGGGTCACAAGAGCTATATGGAGCTTACCGAGTACAAGGGCAACAAAATCCGAATGTTCGAGCGGCCGGAGTATATTTCCGAATACAATGACATCCGGGAGAAGCTGAGTGTAGCTGATTATATGTTTGCCGACTGACATAAGCGCTCGACCAAAACCATAATGCAGAAGCCATCTGACAATTTTGTCGGGTGGCTTTTGTCGTTTTTGGCAGTTTGGTTTACCCCTATTTCAGACAAATTTCTTCGTTTTATTTCGTTACGAACCAAAACGAATTTAACCCACTATATATCAGTGTTATACATTTGCAAGGGCACGAGATTTGTGCTTTCTTTGCACCGCTGTAACGCTGAAAACGCATAGTGGTAACGAGGCTCAACGGGGAAAATAGACCGGTCGCCCCCAACGCCTCAATACGATTGCCGATGCGTCAGGCTGAACAGCCTTTGACTGCATTTAACTGTTGTCGGTGCGGTCAATGTCTTAACCCAGACGACGCGAATAAAATCAACATGACAGGTTTATCCGAACTTTTGCAGGAAGGAGTGGCTGGGCTTACACTGGCCATCCCCCTGTGCGACCTCAAGGAATTTGCCGACTATATAGTAGCAAAGACCAAGGAGGAACTGCTGCCTACGTTGAAGGCGGCGGACACAGATCCGCTTATTCCCCGTTTGGAGGTGATGCGGATGCTTGGTGTATGCGCCAACACCCTTAGAAACTGGCGTAGGAGCAAATATCTTGAAGCCGTGCTTGTGGGCGCGAAAGTGTATTACCGCACGTCGGCTGTTAACAAAGTCCTTAATGAGTATGGAAAAGAGCGTATCTGACAGAAAAGGTATCGACCCGATGCTTGTACTCGGTAAAGCCGTGGATATGGGCATTAGCGTCAACGGCGGCGATTTTCCGTTAGGAGCGTTGCCGATGAAGATGCAGAGGATTGTACGTGAGGCCAACGACTGCTACGGCTATCCGGTGGATTATCTCGCCGGGGCTATGCTTGTGGCTATCGGTCTTGGCATCGGCAACACCCATTTCGCCCGGCTCAAAGGGAAGTGGGATGAGAGCGCGATTCTTTTCATGGCTCTTGTCGGCAGACCCGGTGCCTGTAAGTCGCATCCGCTGAATTTCGCCATACGTCCGTTCACGGAGCTGGACGGTAAGGCAACACGCGCATATGTCAAGGCGTGCGAGGAATACGAGCGTCAGCGTGAACTGCCGATGAAGGAGCGTACAGACCCACACCCTGTGGCCCCGGTATGCAAACGTTTTCTTATTTCTGATGCCACCCCGGAAGCCATGCTGCTTATTCACTCGCAGAATCTGCGTGGCATACTTATGTGGAATGACGAGCTTGCAGGATGGTTCAAGAACTTCAACCGCTACAACAAAGGCTCTGACGAGGAATATTGGCTCAAACTGTTCAATGCCAATCCGTCGTTCTCCGACCGCAAGGGCGTGAAAAACTCGGTTTATATCAGCCGTCCTTTTATCTCGGTTGTGGGCACTATACAGAACGGCATACTCAATGAGCTGGCTCAGGGAAGTCGCACCTCAAATGGTTTCATTGACCGTCTGCTGTTCGTTATGCCCGGCAATCAGGACAAGCAGCCGTGGAGCGACCGAGAACCGTCGTTCGACATCGAAGCGGCATGGGCTGACATCATCGGCAGACTTGTGGCGATGCCCTACGAAACCGATGATGACGGCAATATCGTCGCCGGTATTCTGCCTTTCACTCCTGAGGCAAAATCGCGGCTCTACGAATGGCAACGTCAGAACACTGAGGAATGTAACCGGGAGGAAAGTGACGCACTGAAAGGTGTCTATAACAAGTTTGATTTCCATGCCATACGCTTTTGTCTAATAATGCAAATGGCGCGCTGGGCCTGTGGTGAAGCTGACAAATCGGAAATAGATCTTGTATCGGTTGAAAATGCCATATCACTTGTGGATTATTTCAAGACAACCGCCACAAGAGTACAGGGCATTATCCGCGATCTGTCGCTGTCGGAGCTGCAAAGAGCCGTGATGTCGGCTCTACCCAATGAGTTCACAACTGAGCAGGGTGTGGAAATCGCCGCCGACAATTCTATGCCGGAGCGCACTTTCAAGGATTTTATCAGGCGTTTCACCGGGATTCACTTTCAGAAAATACGTCATGGAATTTATGGCAAGATATGACTGTAAACCTGCATTTTCTGCACTTTCTGCATTTTCCTCCAACCAAAATGCAGAAAATGCAAACAGTGCAAACCGATTTTTTGAGAATCTATGAATAATACACACCGATTCATTCTCCAGCCATACAAAGGAGTGGCTACACGGCACACTTGCCCCGCCTGTCACAAGAAACGTTGTTTTAGCCGGTATATCGACACTGAGAAACAAATATCGTTTCCTGACGATGTTGGCAGATGCGACCATGAGCAGAGCTGCGGCTATCATCTTACGCCGAAGGAATATTTCGAGCGTAATCCGCAGGCGAAGCCCTTGCTCTGCGATTTCGCAACTCCGTCAGCATGGCGAGCCAAACCGACCGAGCAGCGAAAGCTTACATCCTTTATTGCGACAGAGACTGTTTCACAGACTCTGCACGGATATGAGAAGAACAATCTCTATCTGTTCCTCCGCTCCAAGTTCGGAGCAGAGGAAGCGGAGAGGCTGATAGGAGCCTATCGTGTCGGCACATCAAAGCACTGGCCCGGTTCATGTGTATTCTGGCAGACCGATATTAACGGTAGTGTCCGCACCGGGAAAGTCATGCTATATGATGCGGAAACAGGCAAGCGCGTAAAGCAACCGTTCAACCATGTCACATGGGTTCACTCATTGTTGAAGTTGCCCGACTACAATCTGCGTCAATGCTTTTTCGGTGAACACCTTTTACCAATGAACAGAGATAAGCCGGTTGCCATTGTCGAGAGCGAAAAAACTGCAATCGTGGCATCTTATTATCTGCCGGAATATGTGTGGCTGGCGACAGGCGGTAAAAACGGTTGGTTCTTTGCTAACGCAAAGCGGCAAGCCGATGACAATGCCGACGCACTTCGTGTTCTCCGTGGCTGTCAGGTTATCCTGTATCCCGATATTGGCGCGACCGACCAGTGGCGGCAGAAGCTGAGTTTGCTACGCAGTCTCGGTATCGAGGCAAGCATCTTCAACTTCCTTGAAGAAGTTGCCACTGAAGACGAGCGAACAGCCGGACTCGACATAGCAGATTATCTGCTGCAAATCGAGCCTGACCAAGCGATACTGCAATCAATGATACGCCGCAATCCGATTTTGCAGAAACTCATAGATAATCTGCAACTCACTCTTGTGTCAGTTGAACGGTATAACCCGGATACTGATACTATTCACAAACCCTCAAAAACTGATAAATCATGACTGCAAAGAAAACTCCGTCAACAACCGCATCCAAGTCAACCGAGTTGACCGATGCACCCGAAGCCAAAGTATCAACCATCAAACCACAAATTATTATGCAACCGGATAATTCCATCAACTCAACTACTCCTGTCAACGCTGTCAACAGCACCAATTCTACCAACACAGACAATCTGTTCGACAACGAGCAGACAGTATCACTATCAACCGATACGACAGAGCTACCGAAGCAACAACGCATAGGCAAGCAACAGCGCAAATCGGATTACGCCGATTTCAAGGCTGCCTATCTCGCTCCGCCTAAGCTGGTGAAGCGTCACCCGGTCAACATCGAGGACAACGTATGGGCGAAGCTCGAACGCATCACCCGTATCCTCGGTGACCGTGACACCACCGTCGGCAGCTACATCAACGCCGTCCTCTTAGAGCATCTCAATCTCTATGCCGACGACATCGAAATATGGCGTAAACTCTGAGATGATAATGTCGGGATACCACTGCACCCGGTACACCGTGAGGCAGCTTCCCGATGAACGTAGTGAATTGGGAAGGCAAGGATATGTTTCGGGATTTCTTTTTCTCCGAAAACGCTTCCCGAAACTGCGCAGCATAAGCCGCTCTTTACCTCCCAATTCACATAAACCACAACAATGTCTACTATGAGTAAACCAACTACCGGAAAGGGCGGTCGTCCCTCTAAACCGACCGATGAGAAGCGCACCCATGTGGTGACAATCAAACTGAACGATGCAGAATACTCCGACCTTCTGGAGCGGTCAAAAACCGCCGGAGTAAAGATGGCGGAGTATGTCAGACACGGCGCGTTCCGGCTCACTATCGTCAGCCGCCTGAGCGGGATTGAACAAGAGATTGCCAAAGGAATACTAAATCTCAGTTCCGATTTCAATCAGGCAATGACCTGTTTTCATCAGCTCAAACTCCGCAGTGCTGCAAATAAATTAGCCGCCGTCGTCGATAAGATGTTTGACATTCTCAAAAAATTGAGACCCAATAAAGAGACTGATTATGTTTGCAAGAATACTTAAAAGCGGCACGTTTCACGATGTCGTGGGGTATGTGACGCGCCAGTTCCACAACCCCGAAGAATATACGCCGGACACATGGCGCATCATCGGAAGTGAAAATATTTTCACCTCCGACTATGCGAAAATGGTGCAGTCGTTTGAAGCGATACATGGATTTATGCCCGGCAAAGAGAATCCGGCAGGACATATTTCCATCAGTTTTGACAACGCCGATGCGCCTCGCCTGACCGATGAATTCATGGCTCAGCTCGCAAAAGAGTATATGGAAGGTATGGGCATCAAGAACACCCAGTATCTTGTCGTGCGCCATCTGGAAACCGAACATCCGCATTTTCATATCGTCTATAACCGTGTGGATATGTCAGGCAAGGCAGTCGACGAGCGCAACAATTTCAGGCGCAGCGACCGTGTTGTAAAGGCTATCAAGGACAAATATGGACTCACATACTCGCCGCTGAAACAGAAATACGAGGACAAAATTCCGGTATTTAAGGCGCGGATCAGTCAGGCGATTTATGGCTGTAAGTCGTGGGATGAGTTCTCCCGCCGCCTCGCCTGTGCCGGAATTGAGGTAAAATTTCATGACGATCACAACACAGGCAAACACATCGGCGTGAAATTTACAGACGGTGACATAACGGTCAACGGGTCTAAAATCGACCGTGCTTTCACATATCGCCGCCTGAACAACCTCTTTGAGTTTAACCGCAGACATGGGCAACAACAGTCTGATCACGCTCCGATGCGCCCCAAAGTAACCGTCGAATATACCTCGACGCAAAAGTCCTCACTTGTGGAAGATGTGCTTGAAGCCACCGTCGGGGCAATCGGAAATCTGTTCACTCTCGGCCCCGGCTTCGACCCGGAGGAACAGGCGTTTCAAAATGCCATCAAGAAAGAAGAAGCCAGACGTAAACGCAAATCAAGAAAAATCTGAATATGTCAAAGCTATATGATGACGTCAAGAAACAAGGAGAGCAGATTGACGACCTGCAAAAGACAGTAACCAACCACACCACTCGCATCGAGACCCTCGAAACCAAGGCGAAGGCAACCCCACCGTCACAAACACAGGCGATGCCGTCTGAGGTCAAGGTTGTGCTTCCGGACAATATCGCAACAAAGGAGAATATCGTCGGAGTGGTAAACAAGGCTCTACATCTTATGACAGACTATGTGGCAGAGGTTGTGACAAAACTATATACAGAAAATCCACCTCAAAAATCGCCTAATCCTGCCTCGGAAATATCGGATGAACAGATAGAAAAAATTGCACAGAAAGCAGCCGACAGAGCAGTCAACAAGCGTTACGAGAAATTAGATGCAACCGCAGATACCGCGATGCACCGCATCTACAATCTTGTCAACGGCGCAGTATGGGCGGCAATACCCAGATGGGCATATATCATCTTTGCAATCGCAGTCATCGCCGCCGGAGGATTCGGCTACGGATTCTTCTATCTGCTCAACGAGAACTCCAAACTGGAAGACGTCGAATGGCTATACCGTTACGAAAGGCTCTGGTGGGAAGGCAAGGAACAGGAAGATATGCTCCGCCGAGAAAAAATCTTTGCTGTCGGCACACAACATGAGCAGGATTCAATTAAGAACCGCACCCGCCAGCTCGAAAAATCCCGACACATAGAAGAAACCTTCCTCTATTTCAACCCATCAGAGAAATAACGAAATAGATTAACAGCACGACCGCCCGACTATAGGAAGCCGGGCGGTTTGCTTATATGTCATATATCGCAAAATAAGAAAGTTAATTTATGCCATATGTGTTTTTGAATTTCTTTTGATCCTTAAAAAGTTGAAGGATATAGTCACAAGCATCTGATTCAGTCGTAAAAACAGCTTTTATCTCTTGTTGCCCTTTGTCATCAACATAAATAACTTGAAATTCATTTCCACTTTCATATAAAACCGTACAATCCCAATTAGTTATATCGTTAAATGAATACTCCCAATTCTCTATACCCATAGAGGTTAACTTTGATACCAGTTTTTCTTTGTTCATCTTTTCATTATTCGTAAACTTGATACCAGCAGGTCTTTGTGGAAGTTTAAGCCATACTGAAGTAATCCAGCTTACCAAGAATGCAGGAATCATGGAGAATATCAACCACGCAATATTAAAAAGTATATACAATTCAAAATCCGAGAACCATAAGGCCGTATCGGGAGAAACATCTTCGGGTCTTTTATCTGAAACTATATTGTCAATCCCTATGGTAACGGCGAAGGCAAACGCGAATACTATTCCCGAAAACAAATATATCAGTAATCCAAGTTTTAGCCAACTGCCACGCTTTACTACTTTCCATGCCACCATTTGTCCCAAAAGATATATTCCTAATACCCATAGTGATACTATGCAATCGAAACCAAAGGTGCCATGCAATGATATAATGATTAAAGTCACGGCTGTTGCCAAAACTGATAGAGCTTCATATTTCCAAAATCTTTTATCGGTCAACTTCATAGGTTCAAGATGTTACATAATACCTAAGAATATATATACACTGCTCGTTCTATTATTTACAATCTAATAGTCACGGATGATTCGTTGCTTAACAACTCCGGGAATTCATATCCATGCACTCTCAGTAGGGTGTCTATATCCGTTAGAAAATTCCACATGGAAAGTTTTGGATGAAACTTTGATTTCTGGAAATGAATCCTCATGATTGATATCTTTTCTATACTCTGATACGAAAAAAACCGTGCTATCCATAGGATTGAGTATTCCCCAAAAGAGTGAGTCTGATGACTGTTTACTACCTACACTATTATCAATTAGGCTAATAGTATCAACTGACATCTGTATTAAATATACGTCTTTATATTCCGAACCATAATTATACAGCCATGTTTTAGTCAGCATCTTTCCGGATATGTAGAACGATTTTGAATCCAAGTATTTTTGTACACGCATTGTTGAATCATGATATAGAACATAATTTTTATGCCAATACCATCCAACCAATGACAAGAAAACAGCCACGACAATGGCAACTAACAGTATATTACGATTCATGTTCATATCGGTGTAGTTAGGGTTGAGTCATCATACTCTACACCATTCTCATCAAATAAGCAATATATCCGATGTATTTCAGAGAGTAGGAAATCATCTAATGATTCCCATTCCTTTAGGGATAAACAATCATTCGGAGCGCAGAAGTGAACCTTCCCGTCTTTTGTAAGATATACCTGTGAGCCATCCCAATCATATCCTCCAATAAAAAACATATCAGCAGTAGCATTTCGAGGTCGTTCAGACTTATACTTGTTCAGCGAAATTATATCAAATGGCTGACGACAGGCAACCATATCACGCCCAACCATACTGCGATAACCAAAAAGACAAAGAGTGGTTCCCATCAAATTAAGACCATTGGAACAATTCGCTAAGAAATCACGATATTGCACCGGAATCTTTTTTGATATGGATTGCTCAATATTCTCAATCTCATATTCTGATAGACAACCATACATAGAGTTAAGCCATGCTTCGGGAGCAACATGTGGCGCACGACCAATTAGAGTAGATTTTGTTTCCGGCACATATTCTGTACCCAAATGCTTATATCGGTCTAATAATTCTCTTAACTCTATTGTTGTCATATATCTACATTTTCTAAAATTGAGATTCCATATTTGCAATAATCTCATCAATCCGTGTCATATACTCTATGATATTAGGCTCGTTCCTTCCCTCCATAAAATGAACCTGTGCCAATATCAATTCTTTCACCCTCTCATAGTCATTGGGAGAAACAATCCGTGTCAAAGTAAGATTTCTGAAAACCCAATCAGCTCCAATGTCGGGTAACTGTTTCTTACCTTCCAATAGCGGGATTATTTCAAGATTATACATATCTTTCAAAGATGTATATGCTGAAAATACAATACTGCTACATTCCGCAAGCGAATCCCTGAGTGTTGCATAATCTCGTTCAAAACTATTTTCTGTGATTACGAACTTATCTTTCTTGCCAAGCATATTACCAGTAAAATCCACTGAAGGAATATCGCGCTGAGTTTGTAGTGATTTGAAACTATATTGCTCAAACCATTTCAGCAATATCTCGAAACGCACCCCATAGATAGGATAAATGATTAGCCCTTCTTGCTTACTCCAATGATCCAGTTCGATAGATTGCCGCAAATCGCCATCCTGCTTCAAGAATGACGAATCACGTTTACGAAATTTGAAACCATTGAGAAAAGGCTCTGCTTTTAGACGCTCAAGAATTAGCTGAAATATCTCACCATTTGTCATTATCTATCAATTGTGCTTTTAGGAATAATTATCATGCAATTCCCGGAGGTTATTTCATTCATTACTGTTGGAACGTACACGATTTCACCATTAACCGACATCGCCAGTTTTTTATTGATATTAGCTTTTGTAATTGTTGCAAATCGCTCTTTATCCGATAGTGTAAAAAATAGTTGAAGTACATCTTTGTCATTGGGGATTTCCTCAATCTCCTTGATGTTAACTTTTTCTGATAAAAGAGGCAGTGATTTATATATGACTAATTCGCAAGCGTTTGCATTGCCGATTTTTTTAGGCAACCAAACGTGCTTATAGCCCATCTCTTCTATATTATTGAGGGCTATAATTGTATTTACAACAGCAGTATCAGAATAAACATAAAAATCTCTATATGGTAATACTTCTTCTATCTTTTTTGCCTTTTGGTAATCATCATATTGGGGAAATGCCGGAAAATTAGCCTCCGAAAATGGGACTATCTCATATATTCCCACTTCATATTTAACATCATCTTTTGTTTGCGGTGATGCTTGTGTCTTTCCACATGCAACACATGCCCATGCTGCAAATATGAACAAAATATGGATTGCAATTCGATTACTTTTCATGTCTTGATTGATAATAAAATGCGGATAATGCAGAAAATGCAAGGGCTATGCAGTAATCAGTTTCAAGTCGAAGAACATGACACGGCTTCTCAGAACATCGTCCTCTGATATTCCGAAAGCCTCTTTTTCGCTTTGCTCTGACTTATAGAGGGGCTTAAATCCATTCTTAATATAATAATGGACAGTTGAATCTGTGTTGTAGGCATCAACGAGCATATAGCGGCAAGCCGCCTTATTATTCTCGTCCACAAACCAGTATTTGAGGACATCCATGAGCTGAGTGCCTATATTCAATCCTTGACCTTGAAATGTCTTGTTCACACCGAGACGACCAATCAACACCGCAGGATAGCTGCGGTGGCGCTTTTGCTGGGGTATCTTTCGTTGGAGAGCATTTCGTGACGGATTGTCGAGTGTATAGGTCTTAATGCCATCGTAGGAGAGAGTGGCAATCGCCACAATTTCACGCTGATTCTCTCGGTTTATCCAACAATACGTTTTGCCGAGCAATTCATCCTCATAGAGAAAGACATCATGGCTGAAAAAATCGTCAAGGTCGTCATCTCCACAAGAAAAGGGGTCACAGTAATCTGCGACCTCCTTGGCATAAGGCACCATAAAGGTGTTTTCTACGAAAATAAATTCAGCCATTGTCAGTTTTTCCGTGGAGGAAATATGATGTTCTTGGCACTCTCCAACATTGTGGAAAGCACCTTACGCTGTGATTCCGAGAGTTTAGGCGTAGGCAATTTGCCATTGCGCTCCGCTTCCTCGGTGAAGATTCTTGCATCTTCGCCCCAAAGTTCGGGGGATGTTTTAATTGTCATTGCCATAGTTTTATCTCCTTTTACTAATTCAATTACAAAGGTACAACAAATTTCTCACATAATCAGCTTAATAGGCTGATAAAATAACATCAGTCGAGCAAGCTGACAAGTTCTTTTTTCATATCCTCGTCAATCTCCCTGTATCTGGCGAAAGCCTTGCTGCCCTCTTTATGCCCTGACAAAGCCCCAACAAGACTGGGATCTTTGACTTTCTTGTATAGATTGCCGATGAATGTACGCCGTGCCATGTGGCTGCTTGCAATCTCATTTATCGGGCGTTTCTCCTCTTCCCCGGTCTTTGGATTGCGGACAGTCACCATTCGGGTTATCTCGCAGAGAGTGAATATCTTTTTTATTGCCTCGTTGTATTTCTGTGCGCTGATGAAAGGAAACAGTTTCTCAGCTCCTTTGGCAGAATATTTCTCCACCAATTGCCGTGCGCGTGTATTTAGTGGCACTCGTACAACCTCCGGGCGTTCATTCTTGGTCTTGTTGGGGATGTACTCGATTGCACCGTTTATGATGCTTCCCGACGTCATTTCCAACAAGTCCGACACTCGGCAACCGATAAGGCACTGAAAAACAAATATGTCGCGTTGCACCTCCAAAGCCGGTTTATCCGACAGGTCGAAATCGGCTATCAAATCGCGCTCCTCTATTGTGATATAGTAAGGAGTGCCGTATTTCTCACTACCTATACCTGTGAAAGTTGCGAACGGAGTGCGGTCGAGATAGCCACGTCTCACACACCAGTTGAAGAAAGCCCGAAGCCTTTTTAGTATCCCTATGACAGAATTCTCGCCGCGTTTCTCCGGGCGACGGGGCTTACGTGCAGTCTCAACGACATCAGAGGCGGTCTTGTATATTGAGGGATATTTGTCATAAATTTTCGGCTCATTGATTACAAATTCCTTGAAGCGCTCTATCTCGGTGGAATCAAAGTCGTTGAGAATAAGCGTGAACTTTGTCCGGGTCGTTTTCTGCCTGTACAGCTCAAAGCGACGCAACAGTCGGGCAAGCACCTTGTAGTGGCCTGACAGTGGTGCGCCGTCAAGATGCTTGTCGAGAAATTCATTGAACACATCGAAAAACGACATCTTCTTCGGAGCGGCCTCAAACAGTTCCGGGTGGTGGTGACGCAGAATAGCGTCCTCGAAAAATTCTTTGGAGAGAGACTTTTGTGGTGTGCTTACACAGAGCGAAATCAGTCGGCTCTCCAAAGATACGAGATTGTCATTTATTATTTGTAACTTTGCCAGTGTCTTTCGGTCTGCGCGTGGCATAATGATCTTACCGTCACGAAAACGGGTAGCCTCAACAAAGATGCCGCTTTTCAGGCGCAGACGCAGTTCGCGAGACACCGACAGTCGCAACATGATTTCAGCTTCGCCATTGGCGTTGACCTTAGAGGATAGAGAGCGTGTTATGGTTGCCATATTCAGAGAGATTATTTTGATGTGGTACAAAATTATGCAATTTTGTCCACATAGCAAAATTTCAGTCCACGCTTTGTCCACATCTTCTGCCTCTACTTGCACCCCGATGATTTCCAAAGTTCAATGTTGCAAATGGCTTTGTTGTGATAAGACACTGATAGTCAATCAATGCGTGATAATTGGCTTTGAACACTAAAATTCATTACGATTCAATACGATTCACAAATGTCACTCCCAGGCGGATCACCAATCAAAGATGAAAATCGAAGAAAATCCCTGATAATCAACAGTTATCTGGGATTTTTAGTTTCTACCTACCTTCCTTTTTTACGCAGAATGCGGCAACTTTCACAGGCTAATTCGGTGGAGTAAGATTCCGCCCGAAAAAGTCCACCGGACAAGGTTGCTTTGCGTTGATACACATTACTTTGCGTAGTCATACTTTCGGCTTTGGAACTTAATTTTGCAAACAAAAAAAGTATCAAGCCATGCAAAGAAACTATTTTTCGATTCTCTTCTTTATCAGAAGAACAAGACTGTTGAAAAACGGTGAGGCACCCATCGGGCTGCGAATCACCGTGAACGGGCAACGTGCCGAAATGCAAATCAAGCGCAGCGTTGCCGAAGAGCGTTGGAACGCATCCAAAGGATGTGTGACGGGAAAAGACCGGAAAGCCTTGGAACTGAACCAGTATCTGGAATCTGTCAGGACAAAGATTTATCAGATACACCGTGAACTGCTGCAAGACGGCAAACCTGTCACGGCTTTCACCATGATACAGAAGTTCAATGGTGAGGGCGAAGCTCCTAAGATGCTCTTGGAAGTATTCCGTGAACATAACAAGAAGTATAGGGAGCTTATAGACCGTGATTATGTGAAAGGCACGGTTTTGAGGTATGAAAGGACTGTCCGCTATTTGGAAGAAATGCTTCAAAGCCAATACAATCTGAAAGATATTCCGTTGAAGGAGCTGAACCATGAATTCATCCTGAACTTTGAACACTTTGTAAAGGTGCAGAAGAATTGTGCTCAAAATGCGGCTGTCAAGTACCTGAAAAACTTGAAGAAAATCACACGGCTTGCGCTGGTCAACAAATGGATTACCGATGACCCGTTCACTGAAATCCGTTTTCACCAGACACAGAGCAACCGTGACTTCTTGACGGAAGAGGAACTCAATGCCATCATCAATAAGAAGTTTGACATACCACGCCTTGAAACTGTCCGTGATATTTTTGTCTTTTGTGCGCTGAGTGGTTTGGCATTCACGGATGCCCAGCATCTGACACCGGAGCATATCACACAAGACTGCAACGGGGATTATTGGATAAGGAAGCCACGCGAAAAGACAAACAATATGTGCAACATCCCCTTGCTGGATATACCACGGATGATTGCGGAGAAATACAAGAACCATCCCGAGTGCATCAAAAGAGGTGTGGTATTGCCTGTTCCGTCCAATCAGCGGATGAACAGCTACCTCAAAGAGATAGCGGATGTATGTGGTATAAAGAAGACCTTAAGTACACATATCGCCCGGCACACCTTTGCCTGCATTGCCATAGCCAACAAGGTGTCTATGGAGTCCATCGCAAAGATGTTAGGCCACTCCGACCTCAGAACAACTAAAATCTACGCAAAGCTGATGGATAAGACGGTTTCCGAAGAAATGAATGTTTTGAAACGAAAATTCAGTGCGATATGAATAGAGATGTAATTACAATCAGTGGAACGGGTGCAGTATCTATTCCTACTACTCCCGTATGGATGACCCAGTTTGAGATAGCCGACCTGTTTAGAGTGTTTTCATGCAATATCCGCAAAGCAATTCATATTATATATAAGAATAAGGAGTTGAACGAATGTGATACGATGAAGTATGTCAAGCAGCCTAGCGGCATTAGCTATGACGTTTATAACCTTGAAATGGTTATAGCCGTTGCATTCAGGATATGCAGTAAAGAGAGTGTCTTGTTCAGACGGTTTATAATAAATGAAATTAGTGGCACTAAGAGAGGAACTCCGGTTACATTGTTTGTTTCCTGTGGCAGGGATAACAACTGATGGTATAGTTGAGTCTCATTCCGTCAGCCACTCGTTCCCGATGCACGGATGCAAAGGTAGCGTATGGCTTGATGGCAGCGGCAAGGTCGGGCGGCAGAGCCGTTTCGGGCGGAATCTTCCTCCTGCGGAGCGTATTCAACCCGAAAACCTTGCCATTGCCTGCCATACGCTTGAAGAGCATCCGGCAACGGAAACAAGCGACTGACGGGAAATCAGAAGAAAGAAGAGAGGAACGGCTTACAGACGAAGCGGGATTTTGATGCTCCGTCCGTAAGCCGTTCCTCTCTCTTTTTGCCGAAAGTCCATTGCTCCGCAACCGTAGGGCAGACAGCAAACTGCGCTCCTTCAAGAAAATCAGGTTGCCGTCAATCGGTAAGCGGAGCGGTAGCTGTCAGCCAGCATCCTTTCGATGTCGGATTCACGGTAGAGGATTTTACCGCCTAACTGGATATAGGCTATGCGCCCTTCGTTCCGGTAGTCCTGAAGTGTCCGGCGGCTCACTTTCAGCCGTGCCGACACTTCCTTGTCGGTGAAGAAACGTTCGCCGCCCAGTGTCGGGCGGTAATTGGCGGTCAGATGCTCGAAGCTGTCCAAAAGACGGTCGAGACTGCCCATGAAGTGGATTATCCACTCGTTGTCCTTGTTAATCAGTTCATTCATGCTACTTTGGATTTAGTGAGTATTGTTAGTTTACTTCGTTCATTTCATCAAGTTTATATAGTTCTTCCTTTGAACTTTGCTTCTTTGCGCCTGTCCTCCACAACGGAAACAATGCGCTGTACATCATCGGGACGGTAGTAGGTCTTGTGGCTTATCTGCGAGTAAGCCAGCGTCCCATTGTCCCGAAGGGTCTGCAACGTGCGTGGGCTGATGTTGAGTATCCGGCACACGTCCTGATTGTCCATCCACTCGCCCATTGTCTTCTCTCCGTGCCGCTGACAGATGGCATCCATGTGGCGGACGAAACGGTCGAACTTGGCGACCATCGCCTCAAAGGTCTTTCTTTCAATTGATACGATTTCCATATACATACTTTTTATTGTTACTGTTTCTTTTGCTGCAAAGGAATACATAATCTGTTATCCGGCAATGGATTTCCCGGAAGTGGAAGCATGTGGCACAGGTTGGTAGAGGTTGGCACAGATTGGGGCTATATTCTTAATTCCGGAAATCAGCAATGTGGCAAGAGTGAAAATAAGGGCTTAATTCAAACCTGACTGTAATCGCACCTTTGTTCTTCCGGCTATTCACGTCCGGCGAATTTGTGAAGTCCTCACCAATATCTCTGTCATCATAAAGCAAAATCGCACAAAATTGCCTGATCGGCTCCAAACGCTTGACTGACTGCACTAAAGTATCTTACTTTACTTGCGATAATCGGTCAAGGCACAGACCAAGACCACAGTAATAACTTAGTCAATCTGTTTTATGACAATGAAAAGAGAACCAAGTATCAGTGAGCAGCAAGCCCGTGAAATCGTGGAAAGAATGGGACGCAGGGAATCCCGCAGTGAGAAGTCTATGGACGATTTCTACCGGAACATCAGTCTGGATCCGGAACGGCTGTCACAACCCGGCAGGACCGTCACGAAAAAAGCGGAAACAACTACGGTGGATGAACCGTCAGGCGAAACACCTGAAGATATGGCAGTGCCGCAGAAGCGCGTCAGCAGCAAACAACGCAGGCTGTCGCTGGATGAGTACCGAACCACTTATCTCCATGTTCCCAAGATTGCAGACCGCAAGCCCGTGTTTGTCAGCGGCGAGGTACGCGATAGTTTGGACAGGATTGTCCGCTACTTCGGAGGCAGGGGCATGAGCGCATCGGGAATGGTCGAGAACCTCGTTCGCCTGCACCTTAAAACCTATCGGGAAGACATCGAGCAGTGGCGCAAGCTCTGAGCGGATTTCGGTGGAACCGGTCAAGCCGGTGGATACACACCATCGGTTTGACCGATACACCGGAAGAGTTATTGTACCGACAAACCAATCCGACAAGCGGAGGATTCTTGTGTCCTCAAAGACACAGCAAGGTATATTTTCAGTTACCCGAATGCTTCCGAGTAACTGAAAATCCCAGCACTGCCGTGGGCAGAATTATCCTCCGCAGTCGGATAATTTCGGGGTTCATTAATCAAAGATTAAACAATGGACAAGCCATAAAATTGAAAAAATAAGAAGAATGAAAAAGAAGAGCAAGTACGGGAGAAATCCCAAATTGAACCCAAAGACGCACTGCGTGATGGTGCGCTTCGACGATGTGGAATGGAACAGATTCCTGACGATGTACGAGGAATCGAACGTGTATGCGAAAGCCGTCTTTCTCAAGGCGCATTTCTTCGGGCAGAAGTTCAAGGTGCTGAAAGTGGACAAGACGCTGGTGGACTACTACACCAAACTGTCGGACTTCCACGCCCAATTCCGTGCCATCGGTACGAACTACAATCAAGTCGTTAAAGAGTTGCGCATCCACTTTTCGGAGAAGAAGGCGATGGCGTTGCTCTACAAGTTGGAGAAACATACCATCGACCTTGTGAAACTGAGCCGGGAGATTGTGAAACTTTCAAGGGAGATGTATGCCAAGTGGGAACAACAGACTTGAAGAAGGTTGCCTGATTAATGAACGAAGTTCATCGGGCGGCCGGGGTTTCAATTCAAGGATGAAAACCGACCAAAAGGGATAAAATTATAATCGAAGAGTACATGCCTTATATTTTAGATATGCACTTTTCGTATTTAATATACCAAATAATTAGTAATAAGCACATGCCTTAACAATGAACATTATTTAGCAATGTTCATTGTTCGTTGTTTTTTGATAGATACATTATTGATACTGAGTTGTCTTTGTCTTTCTCACTATTTATTGGTATTGCATATACCATTGAATCATAATATCTTTGCACCCGAAAAGGAAACAGTGTTTAATCATGCAGTCACTCAAAAACGACATCAGGCAAAAGATAATGGATGCAGGACGCAAAGAGTTTTCCCGCAAGGGCTTTGCGAAGGCTTCCATGCGTTCCATTGCCACGCAGGTGGGTGTCGGAGTTGGAAATCTGTATCATTATTTTCCAAGTAAAGACAGTCTGTTCTGTGCAATCCTTGCTCCTATTACCTCGTCCTTTTATTCCATGTTTGACCGTCATCACGGAAATTATGCAGACGCATTGGATATGATACGGGAAGAATATCTGGTTTCCGCCGTTTCCGAGTATATGAATCTGCTGCGTGGCAACCGTACTCTGATGAAGATTTTGTTCTTTGGGGCACAAGGGTCTTCATTAGAGCATTTCAAATCGGAATTTACCGATAAAGCTACGGAACAAGTGAAAATATGGTTCAAAGACAACAAGACGAGACATCCGCATATGAATATACGGGTGAGCGATTTCATGATACATCTGCATACGGTGTGGATGTTCACGATGTTCGAGGAGATACTGATGCACAAGATTACCGTGGATGAAATGCAGCAGGTCGTGGAAGAGTATATCAAATTTGAGATAAACGGATGGAAACACATATTGGAAATATAAGAGTCCGATTCGGACTGCATGTAAAGGCTTCGGGCAAATTGGAGGAGAGAATTTCAAGATTGAGATTCTCTCCTCTTTTTTTGAACATTTTGAAACAATGTTCATTATTGACGTCTTTTTGAATACCTGATATATGATAATAATCCGATAAATGACATGACATCAAGCGAATAACAATAAATTCAATTATAGAAGACATGAAAATAGAAAGAATCAATGAAAAGTTCGGCTTATTTGCCGGATGGTTGCTGCGGGTGCGCTGGTGGGTGCTTGCAGTGTTTCCCGCAGTCATGATGTTAGCGGTAATGGGTGTAAAGAAAATGGTGGTGCAAACTTCTTTCGACGATTATTTCATCAAAGGAGATCCGATGTTGGTGAAGACAGACGAGTTCAAGGCGCACTTCGGCAACGACTATTTTGTAGGTGTATTGACAGAGTGTGACAACCATTTCACGACGCAAAATCTCGAAACGTTACGGGATTTGTCCAACGAACTGCTTGACAGCCTTTCGTATGTAGACAAAATAACGTCACTTACCGATATAGAGTTTCTTGCGGGCAACGAAGAGGGAATGGCTATTGCGCAGATTGTTCCGGAAGTAATTCCGAAGGATAAAGCCGGGCTGGATTCAGTGAAGCAACGGGCCTACAGCAAACCGGAGGTGGCTCGTAAACTTATCTCTAAAGATGGGAAACTGTCGTGGATTGTCATCAAATTGCGTCCCTTTCCGGCCGATTCTATATGGAAAAAAGAGACGACGGTTTCGCCTGATATTCTGACCGGTGAAGAAGTGGACAGAATCATACACAAACCCCAATATGCTTCACTTCATCCGAAAGCAACCGGCATGCCTTATGTCAGCCAGCAAAAGGTAGTGTTCATTGGTGCGGAAATGGGACGATTGGCAAAGTTTGCCATACTTATTTCCATCGTTGTCATGCTGATTATGACACGTTCCATGCGCGGTGTCGTGGCACCATTTATCGGTACATTCGGTGGATTGCTCGTCACATTCGGCATTGCCGGAGCCTTGGGATTATATGTAGATTCGGCAACTAGTATTATTCCCGTTATATTGGCGTTTGCCGTATCCATAGCCTATAATATTCATTTGTTTTCGTTTTTCGGCAAGCGGATGTTGATTCACGGACGGCGTAAACAAGCAGTAGTGGAAACATTCACCGAAACGGGTTGGCCGGTATTCTTCTGCGGCATGACAACCATCGTGTCGTTGCTTTCGTTCCTTATCGTGCCGATACGTCCGGTAGCCTACATCGGTATCCATACATCGCTTTGCGTGCTGTTTGTCATGCTTACAACTATGCTCGTTACTCCAGTATTGCTATCGTTCGGACGCGACAAGAAACCCAAACCAAACTTCACGGACAATAGTGATACTCGATGGTCGGGAATCATGGTGCGCATAAGTGCTTTTGACCTGCATAATCCTAAAATGATCCTGAGCGTATTCGTCCTTTGTTGTGTAGCACTTGGCATCGGCGTATGGCGTATGGAACCGGCTTTCGACATGGAGCGGACCATGGGAGAGAAAGTACCGTATGTAAACAAGCTGTTGGAAGTCAGCCATTCTGAACTCGGCTCGCTTTATTCGTATGACCTGATGGTAGAGTTTCCCGAAGACGGTCAGGCTAAATTGCCCGAAAATCTCCACCGGTTGGAACAACTTACGAAACTGACCGAGGAATATCCGCTGACCAAACGGACAACGTCTATCCTCGACATTCTGAAGGATTTGAATCAGACGCTTAATGATGGAGACAGGGCATATTACCGCATCCCGGATACGGAAGACGAGGTGGCTCAGATGATGCTGCTCTACGAGAATGCCGGTGGCACGGAATCGGAATACTGGATGGATTACGACTACCGCCGTCTGCGCCTGATGGTGGAGATGTCCGACTATAATTCAGGTGAGGCGGAACGTGAACTTGCCGACATAGAACAGCGCGCAGCCGCATTGTTTCCCGGTGCAAAAATAACCGCAGTAGGAAACCTTCCGCAATTCACCACCATGATGCAATATCTTGTGCGCGGACAGATTCAGTCATTTCTGATTTCGGTACTCATCATCGGCATGATACTGATGATAGTGTTCCAAAGTGTACGGATTGGTTTAATCGGTTTAATACCAAACCTGTTTCCTGCAATCTGCGTGGGTGGTTACATGGGCTGGTCGGGCATACCCCTTGATATGATGACAGCTTGCATAATTCCAATGATGTTGGGTATGGCAGTGGACGACACGATACATTTCATCAACCATGCCAAACTGGAATATGACCGAACAAGCCATTATCAAACGGCTATTCGCCGAACATTCCGTGTTGTCGGCGTGGCAATCGTCACGACATCAGTCATAACATCAGCCGTATTTGCCGGATTTATGGATTCATGCTGTTTGCAATTTTTCAATTTCGGCTGGCTGGCTGTAATTGGAATCATGACAGCCTTGATTTCCGATTTGTTCATCACTCCGGTATTAGTAGAAAGATTTCATGTATTCGGGAAAGAAAAAATCAATAATTCAAAACAAATAGAAAAATGAGAAATGTATTTTTAACATTGGCACTTGCGCTTGTCGCAGTTGCACTACAGGCACAGCAATTATCCGGACGAGACATCATGAAAAAGATAGATGAACGCCCTGACGGAGACACTCGTTATGCACAAATGGAACTTACGTTAGTGAAAAAGAATGGTTCGAAGCGTGAGCGCAAGGTGGAATCGTGGGCGATGGATATCGGCAAGGATACGAAAAAAATCATGTACTTTACATATCCCGGTGACGTAAAAGGTACGGGATTCCTTACATGGGACTATGACCGGATAGGGAAAGAGGATGACAAATGGCTTTATCTGCCGGCAATGAAGAAAACACGGCGCATCAGCGGCTCGTCGTCCAAGACGGACTATTTTATGGGAACAGATTTTACCTACGACGATATGGGTGACCGGAATATCGACGAGGACAAACACAAGCTATTGCGCACAGAAACACGGGATGGCAAGAAATGTTGGGTGGTGGAATCCGTTCCTGTAGACAAGCATGAAATTTACTCGCGTAAACTGACATGGGTAGCGCAGGATTGTCTGATGGGCATACGTGTGGAGTATTACGACAAGTTGAACAAGCTTCATCGCATACTGACCGTTTCGGAGATTACCAAAGTACAGGGCTTCTGGACGAAGCACCGCATGGAGATGAATAATGTCCAGACTGGGCACAAAACCATTATCATGATGAAGAATCCGAAATATGACATGAAATTAGATGCTGCGATGTTTACAGTATCCAAATTAGAGAAAGGACTATGAAAAGAATTGCAATTTTCGTTTTCTTGCTTTGTATTGTTTTTCTTCCTGCCTTGGCGCAGGAAGAAAACGAACAACTACGTGTAAAAGTTAAAGGATTCATGGATACTTATCATGCCCTTCGTACTGAGAGACCCAATGACTGGATGGCATCGCGCAGCCGTGTGAGAGGTGAACTGTCATTGGAGAAAGGCAATGCGGGCATGTTCGTGTCGGCGAATGCGGTTTATAACAGTTTGCTGAAAAGCCAAAGTGGGTTCCTTCTGCGTGAGGCTTACTTGTATTACGGTAAATCGAATTGGGATATCCGCGCCGGGCGACAAATCATCACATGGGGCGTGGCGGATGCCATGCGTATTACCGATATTGTTTCACCTATGGATTTTACCGAGTTCCTGACACAGGACTATGATGATATCCGCATTCCGGTGAACTGCGTAAGATTTAAATACACCCATCCCAAGTGGAATGCCGAGGCGGTGATGATTCCGGTAAGTTCTTTTTATGAGTTATCTACTGACAGGAATAATCCTTGGGCTCTCACGCTTCCGGGAGTGTCCATGCCTTATTCTATCAACATAGACAATACACCGGAAAAGCGCTTCCGAAGTATCGAGTACGGCGGACGTATCGGAGCCTATCTTAGTGGAGGTGATTTCAGCGTCAGTGTTCTTCGGACATGGAACAAAATGCCGGTGTTTCGCAAAACCGTAACAGAAAACGGTTCGTTGTACTGTGATGGTGAATACCGCCGAATGACGATGGTGGGAGCTGACCTATCAATTCCATTGGGCAAATTTGTAGTCCGTGCAGAAGCTGCGGAATATTTTGGTGAAGCACAAGATCCTGTTATCAATACACCTGTCGTTACCCGCAACAGCACCAATGCCCTTATCGGTTTGGACTGGTATGCCGGAAATGACTGGCAACTCGGAATACAATATTCTCACAAATATATCAGTGGCGATTTGTCGGAAATATCCTCGTATCGCAACTCCGGAATGGCAACTGTCCGTATCTCCAAAGACTTGTTGCGCAATACACTCAATCTGTCCACTTTCGCATACGTGGATGTAGCGAACGGTGGAATTTACAACCGCTTGAGTGCGGACTATGCATTGACCGACCAAATACATGTTTTTGCAGGCTACGATTTTTTTCATGCCGACAAGGGGCAGTTTGCCATGTATGACCACAATTCGGAGGTGTGGGTGAAATTGAAATACAGTTTTTAATCGTTTGTTTAAATCATTATGGAAACATCAAAAATTAGAATCACCGTTCTTTGGGTAGCAGTTATCTGCGGGTTCGCCCTGCATACATTAGCAGACCTGCTGCCTCTGTTCTGGGATGAAAGCATTACGGTTGAAGCGACAGGCAATGCGCCTGTCGGATTGCTTACGTTCATGATGACAGTAAGCTACCTGATACCTGTAATCGGAGTTCTTTGTACTTTGTATGGACGCAGTCGGTCGTGGTATATAGGAAACGCAGTATTGGCGATTCTTATGTTCCTTTTCAATCTGTTCCATCTTGTCGAGTTGTTTACCGGGTTTAGTGCAGTTCAGTTACCGTTGTTGCCCGTGATACTTGTCGTCAGCGGATTCCTTTGTATGGAGTCATGTAGACTTATTAAAAGGTGAATCAAAGTAATAGGTGTGCAATAATCAACACCTATTACTTTGATTTTTGCAGGTGTTGAATGATATGTGCTGTTAATATCAATGATTCGGTAAAAATTACAGAAGTAGTTGAAACTTAAGTTAATATATCGAATTATCAAATACAAATGAATCGCCAAAGCGTTCATTATAAAAATCTTAGCGTATGAACGTATTGGCGATTCTCAAAGACTTCACCTTTTGGTGTAAGTCGGTATTTGAAAATACTACAATCAAGATGAGCAAAAGGTTCCTCAACTGGCTGATTTTAACAATACGCACTGTCGCATTGATTCCGGGCAAAGTCAATTTTACCCGGCTGTCGCGCTATGGCGGTCGTACTGCCAAGACCTTTGCCTCCAATTTCAAGACATCCGTAGACTGGATGAAAGTCAACATCGGGATGGCGCAGGATTGTTTTGGGCCGGCCGATGACATGGCAGTGGCAATCGATCCGTCGTTCATTTCAAAAGCAGGCAGACTGACGTATGGCATAGGCCGTTTCTGGTCAGGGGTGGCACAACGTGTGAAACGCGGTCTGGAGATAATGGCGATCGGGGCAATAAGTCTGAGTAAACATACATGCGTGATGCTCGGTGCTGTCCAGTCACCGAACTTCAGGACTCTTGAATCCGGGAAACAAATGTCAATGCTTGACTGGTATGTGGCACTTGTCAGGTCAAAGGCGACAGAGCTGCTCTCACTGACGGATATTCTGGTTGCCGATGCCTTTTTCTCCAAATATGAGTTTGTAAATGAAGTGATTGGCATGGGATTCCGATTTGTCGGGAGATTACGTGTCAACTCATATCTGAGGTATCTGGCCATACCGGATTCCTCCGCCCCGCGAAGACGCGGCAGAAAGAAAAAGTATGGAGAGAAAGTGGATTTCTCCAACCTTGACATGTCCGTGTTCACTTCATTCATATATGAGGATTCCAAAGGAAACAAAACCCGATGTCACACGGCGGTCGTACATTCGAGGGCATTGAAACGCGACATCCGTATCGTGGTCTGTCCGGTTGAAAACGGAGAGCCTCTTCTTTACTTCTCTACCGACACCGACATGAGGCCTGAAAAGATCATCGGTTTCTACCGCACCCGCTTTCAGATTGAGTTCGGCATACGCGATGCCAAGCAGTTCACCGGACTTCAGTCACAGCAGACCCGCGACAAAGCCCGGCTTGACTTTGCGTTCAATCTTTCCTTCACTGCCCTCAATGTCTGCAAAGAGGTAATAAGGAAGGATTATCCGGATCTTTCCTTAGCGCAGTTCAAGCGGCTTATGTTTGAATCTTATCTCGCCTCAACAATTATTTCGACTTGCGGAAAATCTCCGCATATCAAAATAATTCAGAAAATAAATCATCGGTTGGCTCAGTTAGCGGCTTAGCCAAGGCTGAACAACCTCAAATTTTACCGAATCATTGTAATATAAGAGATGAAGTATATCCAAAAAATAATTTTACACGGATATGTGTTAATTACGTTATTGATTGGCTGTATTGCCTACACTTGGTACAATGAATGGCAAGAAGTGGAGGCATTAGAATCCGACAACCATAAGATTGACGAATTCCGAAAAGACATAAACAACATCCACATTCAATTGATAGAGTTTTCCCTATTGGGTGAAACGATATTGGAATGGAATGATGAAGATTTAGAACATTACCATGTCCAGCGTATGGCAATAGACAGTATGCTCTGCCGTTTCAAAGCTATATATCCGGCAGAGCGCATAGACAGTGTACGCCATCTTCTTGAAGACAAGGAACGGCAGATATGCCAAATCGTGCAGGTACTTGAACAGCAACAAGCCATCAATGATAAGATAACCAGTCAAGTACCTATAATCGTACAGAAGAGTGTGCAGGAACAGCCCCAAAAGTCCAAGCGCAAGGGTTTCTTGGGTATCTTCAGCAAAAAGGAAGAAACGAAACCAACTGTGACTACTACGATGCTCCGTTCCCTTAACCGGAATATGATAGCTGAACAACGGGCACAAAGCCGCCGTTTATCGGAACATGCCGACAGTCTTGCTGCACGAAATGCGGAACTCAACAGACAACTGCAAGGACTGGTAGTTCAAATAGACGAGAAAGTTCAAGCAAACTTACAGAAACGGGAAGCGGAAATAGCCGCCATGCGTGACAGTTCTTTTATTCAGATAGGTGGCTTGACAGGATTCGTTGTGTTGTTATTGGTGATCTCTTACATAATCATCCACCGAAATATCACCCGTATCAAACGGTACAAAATAGAAACAGCAGATTTAATAAAACAGCAGAAACGGTCTATCAAACAAAACGAGGAACTGATTGCCTCCCGAAAGAAAGCCGTGCATACCATCACCCACGAACTGCGTACACCGCTGACAGCAATAACCGGATATGCCGGACTGATGCGGAAAGATTGCAATACGGATAAAACCGGGATGTATATCCAAAATATTCAGCAATCCTCCGACCGTATGCGCGAAATGCTCAACACCCTGCTGAGTTTCTTCCGTCTGGACAACGGCAAGGAACAGCCGAATTTCTCTCCTTGCCGGATTTCGGCAATCACGCACATTCTTGAAACGGAGTTTACACCCATCGCCATGAACAAGGGGCTGGCTCTGACCATAACCAATCAAACGGATACAGTCGTCCTGACCGACAAGGAACGTATCCTGCAAATCGGCAACAACCTGCTGTCCAACGCCATCAAGTTCACGGAGAACGGTGGCGTTTCCCTGAGAACGGACTATGATAACGGCGTCCTGAAACTTATCGTCAAAGATACGGGTACAGGTATGACCGAAGAGGAACAACAACGGGTATTCGGTGCGTTTGAACGTCTGTCAAACGCTGCTGCAAAAGACGGCTTCGGGCTGGGATTGTCCATCGTGCAGCGTATCGTGACAATGCTCGGCGGCACAATCCGGCTGGAGAGCGAAAAAGGCAAAGGCAGCTGTTTCACTGTGGAAATCCCCATGCAGACAGCCGAGGAAATTCCGGAACGGATAAATCAAGCACAGGTTCATCATAACCATACATTCCACGATGTGGTTGCCATCGACAATGACGAAGTGCTGCTCCTGATGCTGAAAGAAATGTATGCACAGGAAGGGATACACTGCGATACCTGTACCGATGCTGCGGAGCTGATGGAAATGATACGAAAAAAGGAATACAGCCTGCTTCTGACCGATCTGAACATGCCGGAAATCAACGGCTTCGAGCTGCTGGAACTGCTGCGCACCTCCAACGTTGGCAATTCAAAGACTATCCCGGTAGTCGTGACAACCGCTTCGGGCAGTTGCAGCAAGGAGGAACTTATAGAACATGGATTCACAGAATGCCTGCTCAAACCATTCTCCATATCGGAACTGATGGAGGTTTCAGGCAAATGCGCCATGAAAGGTAAACTGAATGAAAAGCCGGATTTCACCTCCCTGCTGTCCTACGGCAATGAATCCGTCATGCTGGAGAAACTGATTACGGAAACCGAGAAAGAAATGCAGGCGGTACGGGAGGCGAAACAACGGAAAGACCTTCAGGAGCTGGACGCCCTTACACACCACCTGCGCAGCTCGTGGGAGATACTCCGTGCCGACAGCCGTTAAGGGAACTATACAAATTGCTTCATAGCGATGGCACGCCTGACGATAAAACAATTGGTAATGCTATAAAAGCTGTGCTGGACAAGGGTTCGGAAATCATCCGGCTGGCAAAAGAAGAAAGGAGAAAATACAACAATGGATAAGACAAAAATCATCGTGGTGGAGGACAACATTGTGTATTGCGAGTTTGTCTGCAACCTGCTGGTGCGGGAGGGATTCCGCAGCGTGCAGGCGTTCCACCTCTCGACCGCGAGGAAACTTCTGCAACAAGCCGCAGACGGGGACATCGTGGTTTCAGACCTGCGCCTACCTGACGGCAATGGTATCGACCTGTTGCGCTGGATGCGCAAAGAAGGCATGATGCAGCCGTTCATTATCATGACCGACTATGCCGAAGTGCATACGGCGGTC
>UMBE01035437.1_pt1 | contig 37689 bp, 25 predicted proteins | sample 1963881 | NCBI WGS metagenome assembly UMBE01 (sample SAMEA4835933, study PRJEB28245) | human gut metagenome | biome: gut microbiome; material: fecal sample | place: Denmark | collected 2008 | reverse complement strand
AGTCAGCCGGCCCGCTTTCCTCGTCAAGGCATCCGTGTGTGCTCTGTTGTTGGACGTTTTTATGTCCGGCAATGGCGGCCTTGTCCGGACGGCGCATGAAATTTGGGTGGATACGTCGGGAAAATCCCGATGAAACCGTATATTTTCCGTCGTAATGCGGATGTGTGCACATCCAGCTTCGGACCGTGTGCCGACCGGGCGGAGCCGGTGGAAAACCGCATGAATATGAAGAAAAGAGCGTCGGAGGGTACGTGGGACGGAAATAAATAGTATTTTTGTAACATCAAAAAATCATGACCGCCTATGTTGACAAATTGCCACTTGGCACGCTTGGTCCAGGAGCAGGCCGCACGTTATGGAAAGCGAACGGCGCTTTCCTATCGCGATTATGCGCAAGGGAAATGGGTACCCGTGTCGTGGGATGACTTCGAATGTCGTGTCCGGGCGGTGTCACGCGCGTTGCTGGCGCTTGGTGTCGGCGTGCAGGAGAAGTTGGCAGTCTTTTCCCAAAACAAGCCCGAATGCTTTTACGTCGATTTCGGCGCCTATGCCATACGGGCCGTGACAATTCCGTTCTATGCCACAAGCAGCGGTGCGCAGGTGGTTTATATGGTCGGCGACGCCGAAATCCGTTATGTCTTTGTGGGAGAGCAGGAGCAGTATGACGTGGCATTCAGCGTTATGCCTCTTTGTCCGACTATGGAGAGAATAATCATTTTTGACCCGGCCGTCCGGAAGAATCCCAATGACCATCTCTCCGTTTACTTTGACGATTTCCTGCGATTGGGCGAAGATCTTGGCCTGCAAGGCGACGTAGAACGCCGGACAGCTGACGCCTGCTTCGATGACTTGATCAATATCCTCTACACCAGTGGTACGACGGGTAACAGCAAAGGCGTGATGCTCACGGCTGCCATGTATCACGAAGCTTTCCGTGCCAACGATGCCGTGCTCCCTATAAGCGAGAAAGATGTCTTGCTTAATTTCCTCCCCTTTACGCATGTGTTTGAGCGGGCTTGGTCCTATTTCGGGCTGGCAGAGGGCGCGCAGCTTGCGATCAACCTCCGGCCCAATGATGTGCTCCAATCGCTCCAGGAAGTCCATCCGACGTGCATGTCGGCTGTGCCCCGGTTCTGGGAGAAAGTCTATCAGGCGGTCTTGGACCGTATGGAAAACGGGACTCCAGTCGTGCGCAGCCTGATCGGTTCAGCCATTGATGTCGGCAAACGTTATATGGGCTATAAGTCGCGCGGTGCCGTGCCGCCCCTTCCGCTCACTGTGAAATACAGGTTCTACGAACGCACCGTCATTGCTTACTTGAAGAAGATGCTGGGGCTCGAACGGGGTAATTTCTTCCCTACGGCGGGTGCGGCAGTGCCTCCTGTGGTCGAGGAGTTCGTACATGCCGCAGGCATCCGCATGGTCGTAGGCTATGGTCTGACCGAGTCGACAGCGACAGTGTCCTGCGATGTGCCAGGCATGACCTATCACATAGGTTCGGTCGGCCGGATCATCGATGGTCTCGAACTGCGCATAGGACCGAACAACGAGATTCTTCTGCGTGGCAAGACGATAACACCTGGTTATTACCACAAAGAAAAAGCGACCCGGGAGGCAATTGATGAAGAAGGGTGGTTCCATACAGGTGATGCCGGCTATATGAAAGACGGAGAACTTTATCTGACTGACCGCATCAAGGACCTGTTCAAGACATCGAACGGGAAATACATCGCTCCACAACTGATAGAGTCGAAGCTCGTCGTGGACCGTTATATCGATCAGGTCGTGGTGGTAGCGGATGAGCATAAATTCGTTTCGGCTCTTATCGTTCCGGACTACAAACTGCTCGAACAGTTTGCGCAGGACAACGGTCTGGATGGCCTGAGCCGGGAAGAATTATGCCGCCATCCGCAGGTGGTCCGTTTTATCGCCGACCGCGTCGATACGCTCCAGCAAGATTTGGCCCACTATGAGCGCATCAAGCGCTTCCTGCTCCTGCCCCGGCCTTTTACGATGGAGCAGGGCGAAATGACGAATACGCTGAAAATACGTCGTAAGGTGGTCTACGAACATTATGACGCAGACATTCGTCAACTCTATGCCGACGCTGAGGCAGAAGGACATCCGTGACAGTCTTTTTCCTCTCTACGTAGTGGCCGTTTACATTGGTAAAAGGAGTCCGGGCTGCGGAATGTCTACGGACAGAGGGCGCTGCTGCGTGTTTGCGGCCTGTTATTCAAATAAACATCAAAGCGGCAGAAACAGTCGCTTCTTACAAACGATAACGCTATGACAATAACTCTTTTGGTACTCGCCCTGTCTGCTGTTTTTTTCATGCTGGGGCGCGTGCGTTCAGACCTTGTGGCGCTGTGCGCCTTGCTTGCTTTGGTGCTTTTCGGTGTGTTGACACCAGAGGAGGCTCTGTCCGGTTTTTCAAATCCCGTGGTCATCATGATGGCCGGCCTGTTCGTTGTCAGTGGGGCTATCTTCCAGACTGGCTTGGCCAAGCTGGCGAGCCGCCAGGTGCTGCGCTGGGCCGGGACAAGTGAGATGAAGCTTTTCCTCTTGGTCATGCTGGTCACGGCGTTTGTCGGCTCGTTTGTCAGCAATACGGGGACAGTGGCGCTGATGCTTCCTATTGTAGTGAGCATGGCCAAGACCGCCAACGTGCCAGCCTCGCGTCTATTGATGCCCTTGGCTTTTGCCAGCAGCATGGGCGGTATGATGACGCTGATCGGTACGGCCCCCAACCTTATCATCAGCGATACGTTGGAGCATGCAGGCTATGGTAAACTCTCGTTCTTTTCGTTTACGCCCGTGGGCTTGATCTGTGTGGCCGTCGGCACCGCACTGCTTATCCCGTTGAGCCGGTGGTTCCTTTCCGGACAGCGGAAAAAGAAAGGAGAGCGACGGCGCGGAAAAACGTTGAGCCAATTGGTCGATGAGTATCAGATAGCCGAAGGCTTGACGAGACTGACTGTGCCTGCTGGTTCGCCGATTGTCGGAAAGACCGTCGTACAGCTCGATGTATTCCGCCGTTACGGTTTGACCGTCATAGAGGTGAGGCGTGAGGATACGTCGCGTGGGCCTCTGCTCAAACGGGTAAGTCAATACGCTGCCGAGAGCGGTGTGGCGCTTGCGGCCGGTGATGTCATTTATGTCCTGACGCAAGATGCCACACGTACAGAGGCTTTTGCCCGAGATTATGGCTTGCAGGTCGTTTCGCCTGGAAAAGCGGGTACGGAACTCCATTTCTATGACGTGGGGATAGCTGAGATCGTATTGATGCATGCGTCAAAGTTTCTCAACCGAACGTTGAAAGAAACGGAATTCCGGACAGTGTATGGCGTCAACGTGTTAGGTATTCGTCGAGATAATCACTATATTCTTGATGACTTGAAGGATGTCCGCCTTCATAGCGGCGACGTGCTTCTTGTGCAGGGATCGTGGGACAACATCGCCCGAATGGGACGCCAGGGCGGCGAGGAGTGGGTTGTCCTCGGCCAGCCCGAAGACGAAGCCGCCCGAGTGACACTCGATTACAAAGCACCGCTGGCAGGTCTGATACTGCTCGCAATGGTTGTCGCTATGGCTTTCGATTTCATTCCCGTGGCGCCTGTGACGGCTGTTATGGTCGCCGCAGTGCTCATGGTTGTCACCGGTTGCCTGAGGAATGTAGAAGCGGCGTACAAAACGATGAACTGGGAGAGTTTGGTTCTTTTTGCAGCTATGTTACCGATGTCCGTCGCGCTCGAAAAGACCGGTGCCTCTGCCTGGATGTCGGGATCTTTGGTCAGCGGACTTGGCGCTTATGGGCCTTATGTGCTTTTGGCGGGTATTTATTTCGTCACTTCGATCATGACGTTGTTCATCAGTAATACGGTGACTACCGTCCTGATGGCGCCGATTGCTTTGAGCGCTGCCCTCGGGCTTGGCGTCAATCCGACGGCTTTCTTGTTCGCTGTCTCTGTGGCATCGAGCATGTGCTTTGCTTCGCCGTTCTCTACGCCTCCCAACGCGCTCGTTATGCCTGCCGGGCAATATACATTCGCCGATTTCGTCAAAGTCGGCCTGCCTTTGCAGCTTGCGATGGGCGTGGTGATGGTTTTTGCACTGCCCCTGCTCTTTCCTTTCGGCTGAAAGTTGTAACTTTACAGCCAAAAACAGAACAGATGATAACTGCTGAACAATTGAAGTCCGTCAAAGAACGGGCGGAAGCACTGCGACGGTATCTTGACATAGACGCCAAGACCATACAGCTTGAAGAGGAGCAACTGCGGACGCAGGCTCCCGGTTTTTGGGACGATGCCAAACGGGCTGAGGAGCAGATGCGAAAAGTCAAGTCGCTTGAAAAGTGGATTTCGGGATACAAGGAAGTCCACATGCTTACCGAGGAACTCGAACTTGCCTTTGACTTCCACAAAGAAGGTTCGGTGAGCGAAGAAGAAGTCGATGAGGCATACGCATTGGCCATAGAATCTGTTGAGGCACTCGAACTGAAAAACATGCTTCGTCAGGAAGAAGACTCTATGGACTGTGTGCTGAAAATCAATTCTGGCGCTGGCGGAACCGAGAGTCAGGACTGGGCTTCAATGCTCATGCGCATGTATATGCGCTATGCCGAAGCCCATGGCTACAAAGTCAGCATCTCGAATCTGCAAGATGGCGATGAGGCCGGCATCAAGACGGTGACGATGGAGATCGAGGGCGAGTATGCCTATGGTTACTTGAAGAGTGAAAATGGTGTGCACCGGTTGGTGCGCGTGTCGCCATACAACGCGCAGGGAAAGCGCATGACCTCGTTCGCGTCGGTGTTCGTGACGCCGCTTGTCGACGACACGATTGAGGTGTACGTCGACCCGTCGAAAATCAGTTGGGACCTCTTCCGTTCGGGCGGCGCCGGAGGCCAGAACGTGAACAAGGTCGAAACAGGCGTCCGCCTACGCTATCAATACAAAGACCCCGACACAGGCGAGGAAGAGGAAATCCTGATTGAGAATACCGAGAGCCGCAAACAGTTGGAGAACCGTGAAAACGCCATGCGTCTCCTCCGTTCGCAACTCTACGACCGTGCGTTGCAGAAACGTCGTGCCGAACAGGCCAAGATAGAAGCCGGAAAAAAGAAGATTGAGTGGGGAAGTCAGATTCGCAGTTACGTGTTCGACGACCGTCGTGTCAAGGATCACCGTACCGGTTTTCAGACAAGCGATGTGAACGGCGTGATGGACGGAAAAATCGACGGTTTCATCAAGGCCTACCTAATGGAGTTCTCTGAGCAGAATGCCGAAAATGCCTCGGCGTAACAAGATGAAGAGTAGACATAAAATCTGATATTATGAGCCAAAAAAGTAAATTGAAAGCCACGGCCCGGGAAGCGCGTCAGGCGCGCCAGGCTCGCCGGATTATCAACGGAATTTTCATCGGGCTGATTGTCCTGATGGTGATAGCCTTGGTGGCATACGAACTTATCGTCGCGTAAATGCCCTTGGAGATTGAGCGAAAATTCCTCGTGACCGATGAATCTTACAAGTCATTGGCCACGTCGAGCAGCCATATTACGCAAGGATACATATGTAGCGAGCATGGCCGGACAGTGCGTGTGCGTTTGCGTGACGGGCGAGCCTATCTGACGATTAAAGGTCCCTCGACGTCAGGAGGATTGTCGCGTTATGAGTTTGAAAAGGAAATCACGGCTGACGAAGGACTCTCCTTACTTCGTTTGTGCGAGCCGGGTGTCGTAGAGAAATGTCGGTGGCTTGTGCCCTGTGGCGGACATGTTTTCGAGGTAGACGAGTTCCTTGGAGACAACGTCGGTCTCACTGTGGCCGAAGTTGAGTTGTGTGCCATCGACGAGCCGTATGAGCGGCCGCCTTTCTTGGGAGATGAGGTGACGGGCATTCGTCGCTATTATAATTCCCAATTGCGGCAGCGGCCTTATAAAGAGTGGACTTCCGACGAACGGAACGCTTGCCAAGTTGTCGAGTGAGTGCGGCGGGCCTCCGTGCGATTCTTCACGAGTGAGAAATAATAGCGCCGGACACGTGCTGATTAGGTACGCCCCGGCGCTATTATTTTCATTTACCCAAAGTAACTTTCCAGTTGCCGTCTGAGTCTTTGCAGAGCTTGACGGCATAATCGTCGGTCTTTCCGTTCTTGTAGGTGACGTCGAGATGTACGACTGCCGTTTCGCCGTCGTCTGCCACATCCTCCGACGTGACTTTATAACTGTCGATTCCACCGGTATTTTTCACCGTTTCGCTGTATTTGGCTTCCAAGAGTTGGGTGAACTCCTCTTTGTCTTTTTTCAGCTTTTCCGGGTCTTCTTTGTCTGCGTCGCTGACGTAGATCAGGTCGGTGTACTTGTCATACTTTTCTTCCATCAAATACTTGATGGACTGCTCGGCGACGCCCGAAGGCGTATTAGACGAGCAGGCGGCGAAGCACAAGACTACGCAGAAGGTAGTCAACATGGTCAAAAGTTTTTTCATAGTTCTGTTTGTTAGGTGAATAATTAAAAGGAATAAATGAGTCGTAATTGCGGGCAGGCTGCCAAGTCTGATGGAAAGGTGATAGCCTCTGTGATGCCGGGAAGGTTGACATCGTGTTGACTGACGTGAAGTCGTGCCCCGGCGCGGTCGAAGGCGTAAGTGATGAGTTCCGTACAATAGAGGCGCGAGGTGTCACGGTCGTCGTACTCATGGTCGAAAAGCGTCCGCCGTTCGTAGGCCTTATAAGCCATTTTTGCTGCTCGGGCAGCCGCTGCGCTGTCCGCATGACGCATGACAGCGCCTTGGGAGGCACGGCCGGTTGAATAAAAGACGTCGATAGAATCGAGCTTTACGCGATCCGGGTCGCCGTCGAAGTCCGGTTCGCCCGGGACGGCGTGCACCACCATCGGTGTCCCCTCGCAGAAAGCAACGATGCCGACGTGAGAATATGGACCGCCCCCGTCGAGCGTCACGACGGCCTGCCCGACGGTGCCTGTTCCGCGTCGGAACACGACGTCACCCTCTTGCCATGCCACTTGTGTTGCCACGTGGCGACGCGCCGGCGGTGTCCGGGCGCACGACGCCCAAAGGCATGTGAGCCCCACAAGGGGCAGGAAAGCTGAGGCGGCGTTTCTCATTCCGTAAGCAGGTTTGGTTTCGCAGGCAATGTAGGAGAAAAAAACGAGATGGGCAAATGGAAATGTGAGAAAACTTGAAAAAATCACGGAAAGCCGTGTAAGAACGCGAAGTCAACGCGTTCACAATGCAATACAGCTAATTGAAAAAATGGTCAGGCCGATAGAAAAAACTGTCAGCCGTCTCGTTCTTTCTGTCAGCCGTCAGTGAATGTCTGCTGACCGTTTAGTGTGCGATGTCGGTTATTTGGGCCGATTTTTGTCGTCTGTCATTTTGCCTCCCGTTTTCGTACGGAGCTCCGTATGTAGAGCCAGAATGGGCGGGCGTGGTGTGCAGGTCTTTTTGTGGGCGATGAACCGGAACGTGAAGCGTGAGAAAAAATGCGGTGAAACCGATGATTTTCACGTATTGACTGCATGTCTGTATTGCAAGCGCGTTTCGTATAGTGCTACAACGAAGGCGCCGCGGCCCATGCTGTCAAGAACGTCTGTGGTTCGGCGTGGACGATGGTGGATACCTCTTTCATGTCGCTGGCGTAGACATAGAATGCGCCATGGTTTATTGTGTGACGTCCTGCCAGTGTGGCCGAAGTACCACCACCGTCTGGCTTTGGAACAGACGGGGCTGTTGAGGATCAAGGCTACGCGCCTTTCGTGTCTGTGAGGAGGATGCCTCCTCCGCCCGATGGGTTTGTGGAGAAACAAAACTACATCAATAATCCCAACGTCCTAAGTGCGAAAAGGCCGACGGTTCACGGCGTTACGCCTGCCAGAATGACGAGTAGGATGATACTTTCGTAAGGATTCAATCCATGGCTTTGCATGTCACGGACGGGCATGGCTAAATCCGGGCGGAGAGAGGGGTGGCAAGGACGGTTTATCTCGCGCTTTTATCCCGGTGAAATGGCACGGAGGTCGCGGTTATGATTCTATGGTATGCGAAGTAGGGCGTTTGTGTTGTTCGAACCATTCTGTCAGGGGGACGTTCTCCATGCGCTCGAAGTTGGTCGAAGCTGTCTTGATGGAGCGGAATCCCGCCTTGTCACATTGTTGCAAACTATCGATTTCACCGTCCAAGATGAGTCGTTTGAGTTCTTCGACGCGGTATCGGTAGATGTATTCATGCGTGTCGTTGTATCCTTGGCTACGGAGTGCCTGCAAGACAAGGTGGCGGTTGAGGCCCGTGTGGCGGCAGAGGCGGTCGCGTGTGAACTGACAGTCGAGCCAGGGTCGCTCATGCTGCATGAAAAATTCCAATACTTCGAAACGCCGCATGTTGGCTTCGTTGAAGTCGTTTTGTTCCGAGTGTGAGATTTCTTCCTCTGTCGGTCGTTCTGCCACCTCACGCAAGGGCGGTTGGGGTAGGGCGTGGAACACAGGGCTCAGTATGCGGAAAAACAAGAACATGTTGACCAGCGTGAAAAGCACTATATATATAATGACCAATGGTTGGCTGAACCAGACAGTCAGCAGGACAAAGTATAGTGCCACGAGCCCCAGCGCTACGCCGTAGGTGATCATCCATCGCGGCAACTCGACCTGACGTGTCAGCCGGTGAGGCAGGCGGAAGATATTGACGATATAATAAATGGAAAGGGCGAGCGACGCGAGCCGGAGGATGACATCGCCGCTCAACAGGTAATGGCCGAAGTCGGCCGGATCGTAGACTTTCACCATGTTGCTTCCTGCGAGGGCACCGCCGGCATATAGTAAAATGAGCACGAGCGCCGGGACAGCGTATGCCCACATGCGGCCCCATTGCAGGTAGCCGGGCATGCAGATTCCCAGTGGGTAAATGCTTTGAAGAAACGATGTGGCGAGCAGGTAGAGCAGGAGGACGGGGTGGAGGATGCCTAAGGGCGGAATGTCCTGTGTGTAGATAAAGAAAAGAGCCGCACAATACATCAGGCAGAGCAGCAGCATGATCCAAGCCTGTGAAAGGTAGCTCACTCGGCGGCGGGCAAAGAAGAACAGCACCAAGCTCATCATCAGATGGGCGGCGGCCGCAAATTCGATCGTTATCAGCATCAGTGTGTGCATACCGAGGCAAAGATAGTGCAAACGAGTGGAAAGATGTGCGAGTTCCACAGGAAAATCGCGCAGCCTTTCCCGAGTGCCGCCTTATCTTATGAAAAGATAGTGCAAACGAGTGGAAAGATGTGCGAGTTCCACAGGAAAATCGCGCAGCCTTTCCCGGGTGTGTCCTGCTCGTCTGCAAATATGCGTAACTTTTTTACACAGTCCCGGTAGGCACTCAATAATTTTGTTTAATTTTGCACGGTTCATTATCGCAGCAAGAGCATGGATGACAAAACGATTTTCACCGTAGACGTGGAGCAGATCCTGCGCGAGAAGGCTGGAGCGAAAGCGCGGCGTGTGCCCCGTTTTGTCCTGTCGTGGTTGAAGAAAATCGTGCATCAGGACGAAGTGAACCAATTCCTCGAACAGTCGTCACATTTGTCAGGTGTGGAATGGCTCGAAGCCTGTGTGGAGTATCTTGACATGAAACTTGACGTGTCAGGCCGGGAAAATCTTCCGGCTTCCGACGATGGCCGTCATTATACGTTTGTGAGTAATCATCCCCTCGGCGGTATCGATGGAGTAGCCTTAGGAGCCATTCTCGGCAGGCACTATGACGGGCATATCCGTTATCTTGTCAACGATTTGCTTATGAACCTCCGAGGACTCGCCCCACTTTGTATCCCGATTAACAAGACCGGTTCGCAAAGCCGTGACTTCCCGGCGATGGTCGAGGCCGGTTTCAAAGGTGACAATCACATCATCATGTTCCCCGCAGGTTTGTGCTCGCGTCGTACGAACGGTGTGGTGAGGGACATTCCCTGGCGTAAGACGTTTGTCGTCAAGAGTGTCGAGACACAGCGTGACGTTGTGCCCATCCACTTTGGCGGCCAGAATTCAAACTTTTTCTACACACTGGCCAATTTCTGTAAACGCACGGGTATCAAGTTCAACGTCGCTATGCTTTTCTTGGTCGACGAGATGTATAAGAATACCCATAAGCGTTTTTCTGTCAAGATCGGGAAACCCATACCGTGGCAAACATTCGACAAGTCGCGTACGCCAGCCCAATGGGCGGCGTGGGTGCAGAAAAAGGTGTACGAATTATGATTTTGGCCGGCCTTTCGGGAGAAAAAGGGACTGTGCCGGACATAACAATAAGATGAATACATGGAAGAGATTATATTGCCAGTAAGTCGTGACATCCTGAAAGCAGAACTGACCCCAGAGCGGAGACTGCGCGCGACCAATAAGAGCAATAACGAGATTTACATCGTGACCTACAAACAGGCACCCGGTGTAGTCCGCGAGATAGGCCGTCTGCGAGAAATCGCTTTCCGGGCCGCTGGAGGCGGAACGGGGAAGAGCTTGGACCTCGATGAGTTCGACACGGGTGAGAATGCTTATTATCAGCTCATCGTCTGGAATCCCGAGAGTGAGGAGGTCCTGGGCGGATACCGCTTCTTGCCTGGTCGCGAGATACGGCTGGATATGTCAGGCCAGCCGATCCTTGCAACGAGCCATATGTTCCATTTTTCCGAGGAGTTCGTCAATGATTACATGCGTAATACGGTGGAACTGGGGCGCTCCTTCGTGACGCTTGAATATCAGAATACGCGGCAGCAGAGCAAAGGCCTTTTTGCCCTCGACAATCTTTGGGACGGATTGGGGGCTTTGACGGTGGTCATTCCTGGCTTGAAATACTTTTTCGGGAAAATGACGATGTATCCATCGTTCAACCGTGTGGCCCGGGACATGATCCTCTTCTTCCTCAACAAGCATTTCGGTGACAAGGATACCCTTGTGGTTCCGATACATCCTATTTCTTACGAAACGCCAGTCGAACAGTTGCGCACGCTTTTCAGTGAAGAAAGCTTCAAGGCCGATTATAAGATTCTGAATCGCGAGGTTCGTCGCCTTGGCTTTAACATTCCTCCGCTCGTCAACGCATACATGGGCCTCAGTCCTACAATGCGCATGTTCGGTACAGCCATTAATTACGACTTCGGTGACGTGGAGGAAACCGGCATACTCATCGCCGTTGACGAGATACTGGCTGAAAAACGCATCCGGCACATCGACACATTTGTGGAAGAGAATCCGGAATCACTCAACCTCTTGCGCGACATGTTCAGTCCGCGCAGTGTGATCGAATAGATTAGAGTTTATCTCCGGGGGATTCACTCAGACTTATCGTTCCCTGCTGTCGGGTCGTTTTCCCGAGGGCGGGGATTTTCAGTGTATGTATCTATTGGCCTGTCCGGCGGCGCTGCACGTCATTTCTTGACTGAGAAAGGTTTCGTATGGGCCAGATATATTTTTAGCCTGCCGTGCGCATAAATCGCATGTACTTGTGTACAAGCTTGCCGCATGTGTAAGCAAAGTTTTGCAAACTACGCGCAGCATCCGGAACGTTCTAGTATGAGATGGCCGTTAATATCCCGTTTTCACATCAGCGTGATGAAGGAAAACAGTCGTTTCAGCAGACCGTCCGGAAGTCATTTCCGCCGTAAAGAGGATAGTCTCAGCGTTACGCCGCAAGGCGCTGCAAAAGAGAAAAAGTGTGGGAAAAATAATTTGATAAGTCCGCTTTGCATTTCTCGGGAATATGCGTACCTTTGTCGCCAAACGGGAAGATTGTATGGAAACTTTTTTTCAGACCCACGCTTATCTGATTGAGCAGACCAATGCTCCCGTTCGGCGTGCGCTGATGGATAGTATCGACTGGAACTATCGTATGATTGGCATCAAGGGGCCACGAGGGGTGGGGAAGACTACTTTCTTGCTCCAATACGCCAAAGAGAACTTCGAGCCAGGCATGCGCCAGTGTCTGTACGTCAACATGAACAGTTTCTATTTCCAAGGACGAGGCTTAGTTGACTTTGCAGACGAATTCTATCGCTGTGGAGGCCAGGTGCTGCTTGTTGACCAAGCTTTCAAGCTGCCCGAATGGCGTCGGCAACTGTGCGAGTGTTATCACAAGTTCCCCCGTTTGCGGATTGTTTATACCACCTCTTCTGTCGAAAATGCCTCTGAACGTGACGACGAACTTTCGTCCATCAGCCGATGCTACGTGTTGCATGGTTTCTCATTTCGCGAGTTCCTCAATTTGCAGACCGGTAATTCTTTCCGTACATATAGCCTTGACGAGGTGCTTCATGAACATGAGTATATCCTCAAATCCATCCTTCCCAAGGTGCGCCCGTGGCAGTACTTCCATGACTATCTGCATCATGGCTATTATCCTTTTTTCCTCGAAAACCGCAATTTCACTGAGATGCTTTTGAAAGCGATGAACATGATGATCGAAGTCGACATCCTCTTCATCAAGCAGATCGAGTTGAAGTATCTTTCGCGCATCAAGAAGTTGCTCTATCTCTTGGCGTCGGACGGCGCGGCCAGTCCCAACGTGAGCAGTCTGGCCACCGCCATCGGCACGTCGCGTGCGACGGTGATGAATTACCTGAAAAACCTGGAAGAAGCGCGACTCATCAACATGATCTATCGCGAAGGTGAGGCATTCCCGAAAAAACCTGCGGTCGTGATGCTTCACGACACCAACCTGATGTACGCCGTGTATAGTCCGGGGCTGAGCGAGCAACATATTATGGAGTGCTTCTTTGTCAATAGTCTCTGGCGGCATCACAATGTCCACCGTGGCCGCCGTGAAGGGATCTATCGTGTTGACAGCGCTAAGGATATCTGTGTATGCGACAAGAATCGGCGCATCAAGGTTGACAACACCCTCTATTACGCAAAATACAATGCCGAAGTCGGACACGGCAACGAAATTCCGCTTTGGCTTTTCGGCTTCCTCTTCTGACCGGAAGCCTGCCACAAAAGAATGAGACAACAGTAATAACACATACAAGCACATAACAATTTTAAGCATTATGGCAAAGGAAAAGAAATTTATCACGTGTGATGGCAACCAAGCCGCTGCGCATATTGCGTACATGTTTTCGGAAGTGGCTGCCATCTACCCCATCACGCCGTCCTCGCCCATGGCGGAGCACGTCGACGAATGGGCCGCACAAGGCCGTAAGAACTTGTTCGGCGACACCGTATCGGTACAGGAAATGCAATCCGAAGGCGGTGCGGCCGGTGCGGTGCACGGTTCGTTGCAGGCCGGCGCGCTGACCACCACCTTTACGGCGTCGCAGGGCCTCCTGCTGATGATACCGAATATGTACAAGATCGCTGGCGAGCTGCTCCCCTGCGTATTTCATGTGTCGGCCCGTACGCTGGCCACTCACTCTCTCTGCATCTTTGGTGACCACAGCGACGTGATGGCCTGCCGTCAGACAGGTTTCGCCATGCTCTGCGAAGGTTCGGTACAAGAGGTGATGGATCTTTCCGCCGTTGCCCACCTTTCGACCATCGAAAGCCGCGTGCCGTTCATCAACTTCTTCGACGGATTCCGCACTTCCCATGAGTATCAGAAGATAGAGGAGATAGATCAGGAAGACCTGCGTCCGCTCGTCGACCAGAAAGCGCTGAGCGAGTTCCGTGCCCGTGCGCTTTCGCCTGAGCACCCCGTAGCCCGTGGTATGGCCGAGAACCCCGAAACCTTCTTTGCCCACCGTGAAAGCTGCAACGCTTATTACGATGCCGTTCCGGCCATTGTAGAGAAATACATGGCCGAAGTGTCCAAGATCACCGGCCGCGATTATAAGTTGTTCAGCTACTATGGCGCTGACGACGCCGAACGCGTCATCATCTGCATGGGTTCGGTCACCGAAGCCGCACGTGAGGCTATCGACTATCTCAATAAAAAAGGCGAGAAGGTCGGCATGGTCAGCGTACACCTCTACCGCCCGTTCTCGGTGAAACATCTGTTGGCGGCTGTGCCTGCCACCTGCAAGCGTATCGCTGTCCTCGACCGTACGAAGGAACCCGGCGCAGCAGGCGAACCGCTTTACCTCGACGTGAAAGATGCTTACTATGGCCGTGAGGGCGCTCCGCTCATCGTGGGTGGCCGTTATGGTCTTGGTTCGTGCGACACGACACCGACGATGATTATTTCCGTTTACGACAACCTTGCCCTGCCTACGCCGAAAGACCATTTCACGCTTGGAATCGTCGACGACGTGACGTTCACGTCCCTGCCGCTCGAGAAGGAAATGGCGCTTGGCGGCGAAGGCATCTTCGAGGCGAAGTTCTACGGTCTCGGTGCTGACGGCACGGTGGGAGCCAACAAAAACTCCATCAAAATTATCGGTGACAACACCGACAAGTATTGCCAGGCCTACTTCTCCTACGACTCGAAGAAGTCCGGCGGCTTCACCTGTTCACACTTGCGTTTCGGCGATCACCCGATCCGTTCGACCTATCAGATCAAGACGCCGAACTTCGTGGCTTGCCACGTTCAGGCTTACCTCCACATGTATGACGTGCTCCGTGGTCTGCGCGACAACGGCACTTTCCTGCTGAACACCATCTGGGAGGGTGATGAACTGGCCGCCAACCTGCCGAACAATGTGAAGCGCTATTTCGCCGAGCACCACATCACGGTTTATTACATCAACGCCACGAAAATCGCGCAGGAAATCGGTTTGGGCAATCGCACCAACACTATCCTTCAATCCGCGTTCTTCCGTATCACACAGGTCATCCCTGTCGATCTCGCCGTTGAGCAGATGAAGAAGTTCATCGTCAAGTCATACGGAAAGAAAGGCCAGGATGTCGTCGATAAGAACTATCAGGCTGTTGACCGTGGTGGCGAATACAAGGAGCTGGCCGTTGATCCCGCATGGGCCAGTCTGCCTGCCGATCCCAAGGTGGAGCGCGACGAACCCGCCTACATCAGCGACCTCGTGCGTCCCATCAATGCTCAGGACGGCGACTTGCTGCCCGTTTCGGCATTCAAAGTGTCGGTCGATGGCACGTGGGAACAGGGTACGGCCGCTTACGAGAAGCGAGGCGTCGCCGCATTCGTTCCCGAGTGGGTTCCCGAGAACTGTATCCAGTGTAACAAGTGTGCATATGTCTGCCCGCACGCAGCCATCCGTCCGTTCGTGATGGACGAAGAGGAAGTGAAAGGCTTCACCGCAACGACGCTTGAAATGAAGGCTCCCGCCGCCATGAAGGGCATGCACTTCCGTCAGCAGGTCGACGTGCTCGACTGCCTCGGTTGCGGCAACTGTGCCGACGTCTGCCCGGGTATGCGCGGCAACAAGGCTCTTGTCATGAAGCCTCTCGAAACCCAGATGGCTGAGGATGCCAATTGGGCTTATTGCGTCAAGAATGTCAAGACCAAGCAGCACCTTGTGGACATCAAGCAGAATCCCAAGAACTCGCAGTTCGCCACGCCTCTCTTCGAGTTCTCCGGCGCCTGCTCAGGTTGCGGCGAGACGCCCTATGTCAAGCTTATCTCCCAACTCTTCGGCGACCGTCAGATGATAGCCAACGCCACCGGTTGCTCGTCCATCTATTCCGGTTCCATCCCCTCGACGCCCTATACGAAGAATGAGAAAGGCCAGGGTCCTGCTTGGGCCAACTCGCTGTTCGAGGACTTTTGCGAGTTCGGCTTGGGTATGGTGCTGGCGAATAAGAAGATGCGTAACCGTATCCAGAGCCTGCTCGAGCAGTCGCTGGCCGACGAGCACGTACCTGCCGAGTTTAAGGAAGCCGCTCAGGCCTGGATTGCCGGCCGCGAGGATGCCGACGCCAGCCGCGCCGTTGCCGACAAGCTCGCGCCGATGATTGAGGCCGCCAAGGGGCAGTGCCCCGTCTGCGCCCAGCTCGCCGAACTGACGCACTACCTGACGAAGCGCAGCCAGTGGATTATCGGTGGCGACGGTGCGTCGTACGACATCGGTTACGGCGGTCTGGACCACGTGCTGGCCAGCGGCGAGGACGTCAACATCCTCGTGCTTGACACCGAAGTCTACTCCAACACCGGCGGTCAGGCCTCCAAGGCTACGCCGCTCGGCGCCATTGCCCAATTTGCTGCTGCCGGCAAGCGCGTGACGAAGAAGGACCTTGGCCTCATGCAGACCACCTACGGCTACATCTACGTTGCCCAGATCGCCATGGGTGCCGACCAGGCACAGTGCCTCAAAGCCATCCGCGAGGCCGAAGCCTATCCCGGACCGTCGCTCATCATTGCTTATGCCCCCTGTATCAACCACGGCCTCAAAGCCAAGGGTGGAATGGGCAAGAGTCAGGCCGAGGAAGCCAAGGCCGTAGAGTGCGGCTACTGGCAGCTCTGGCGCTTCAATCCCGCGCTTGAGGCCGAGGGTAAGAACCCCTTCACCCTCGATTCGAAGGAACCCGACTGGTCGAAGTTCCAAGACTACCTCAACGGCGAGGTGCGCTTCCTCTCGTTGAAGAAAGCCCGTCCGGCCGAGGCTCAGGAGCTCTTCGACAAGACCGAGGAGGCAGCCAAGCGCCGCTACGCAAGCTACGTGCGCAAGTCGAAAGAAGATTGGAGCCTCTAAGTCCTGCCTTCATTGAAAACATTGTCCCGGCAAGGAGTTTCGCACTCCTTGCCGTTTTTTGCGCCATGACGAAGCGGGGTTCCTGAGGCTGAAAGAACCGCCCGGAAGGGTTGCAAATGGCGTTCGAAAGGCTTTCGCATGGTGTGAGGATGCTCCGTGCGGGCTTGGAAGTCGGGCCGGGATATCCGTCCGCCAGCCATAGGGGAATGCAGGGCGTGATTACATCCGGAGCGACTTTCGGCGATGCTTCATTTACGAGGACCGTGGCTTTCGGAAGGGCAATAGTGTGGCTTGTCCGCTGTTGCTGGTTTTGCGCCTTCCTGTCGGCGGATTCGTGGTCCCAAGAGTGACGTTCCTTTGTTGTGTGTGGAAGTAGTCGGCAGATTAGCCGACTTGGCTGACGTTATGGGCGGATTGGGGTGTGCGCTGGGTGCGCGGCGGGCAGCGTTCGGCAAGCACGCAGATAAATAAAAAAGGAGTGCGCAAAGGCCGGAGATCCTTTGCGCACTCGCTCAAAAAGAGGGTAGGGGACGCTTCCCCCTGACCCCTCTGGGGATCTTCCCATCACGTGCGGGGATGGAAAGCGGAAGGTTCAGCTGAGGATTTATGCACCAGCTTTCAGCGTGACGGTGATGACGTTGTTGGCGTCGTAACCGCTGATGGCTCCCCAACGGCTGCTGGCTTTCACGCGCAGGCGGACAACAACATCGTTAACCAAGATGAGGTCTTTGTTCTTGACGGAGAACGTACCTGTTGTGGCGTTATCGATGGTGATGTAGTCGTTGTTCGGATCGTTGGCGTCAGCGAATTCCAGCGTCGGAGCAGCCAGACCGTTCATGTCAAGACCGTTGCCCAAGTAGCTTTCTACATTGGTCGAACCCTCGGACCACATGGTCAGGCCGTTGATGTCGGCCCAGCTCCACCCTGTGAAGGCATGATAGGTCTCGCGGAGGTCGCTGACTTCGATGGCTGTCTTGCCCTGCGTCATCGTACCGCTGATGTTGGCGATAGCGAGGGCGCCGCTCAGGTCGTTCGAGAGGTGGCCGCCGTAGGTTTCTTGGGCCGTAATCTCTACGTTGCCATAGCTCGTCTCGTAGCTGCCCTTATTGAACGTAACCTCGCGAGTGCCATTGTTGATCGTGACGGCTCCTGGGTGCGACGTGTTTTTCCATGCAGCTTCCAAGTCGAGTACACCACCGCGGTTGGTCTCGATTTCCGTCTCCGACTGAGTGAAGTTGCGGAAGAGGTTGGCCATGTCGAACGTGAAGTTGACAGCCTGAACTTGTTTGTAAGTGCGGTTGTTTTTCGTTACTTCAACGATGGTGTAGGTCGGCACGAAGGTTGCCACGTTGCCACTCCAATAAGCGTCGGCCTTTTGCAGGACAGCGGTAGGATAGCTTGCGGTTTGCGGCATGGTGAGCGTGATCTGCATGTTTTGCGTAGCACCTGCGAATGTGACGCTCGGAGTTGCCTGGATGGTCGTGGCGTTATTACCAGAACCGAGGGCGGCACCAGCTGCAATAGTCAGGATGAAGCGCTTGTTCGTTGCGTCGCTCGTGAGCGTGGCCTTTCTGTCTGTGCTGTTCCATACCTGATTGCCGACTTGGGTGAAGAAGTCGCCCGTGTTCAACTTGACCATGTCGATGATTTCGTTGAGCTTGCTCGTGCTGAGGTAGAAGGTCTGCGCACTCTTCGTCCAAGGCAGGGCGGCGAGGTTGACAGCTCGTCCTTGTGCGTCAACAAAGTCGTTGGCGCCGAGCGTCACGTTGAGGGCCGCGCGAGCCACGGTCACCTTCCTGCTGAAATTGCTCGTCCACTTCTCGGTTCTGCCATTGATGGTCGTTTCGGCCATCACGCCGGCCTGTTGGCCGATGTTGGCAGTCGAACCGGGATTCTTCAACGTGACAGTACCTGTGGCGCCGTCAATCTGGAAGACGTTGGCGTCGGTGCCGGATTGGAACTTATAGACGGTGGTGAAGCAGTTGAACTTCTCGGCGAAGTCGTAAACCTTTTGCGGAGCGGCGTTGCTGCCGGTGAAGTTGATTGGCGACTCATTTGTTCCTGTTTCGTCCCACTTCCATGCGGCAAGCCAGCTTCCGTTTCCACCGTAAACGACTTTGTCCTGAGCGTCGTTGTAAGTCAGATCGGCGTCGGAGATGGGAGCGTGCTGCACCTGTACGCGAGAGAGCGTGATGTCCTCACGGTGCGTGATGAAGTAGTTCGACACGATGTCGGTGTAGTCTTCCTTGGCCGGCGTTTCGCCTGTCTCTTCGTTCTTGACGGGCTCTTTGGCCTTCACGTTGAGTGCGAGTGCCCAATATGAGTTATTGCCGATGGTCTTGCCGTTGTATCCGCTCTCGTTGAGCTCGACGGTCAGTTCCACAACACCTTCGTCCGAGCCGAGCTGCTTGCTGACGATGTTCAGCAGGCCGGCCTGCGTGGCGCGGGTGGTGTAGTTCTGCTTCATGCCGTCGAAGGTGAGGATATAGTCGTCGCTTTCAACAATCTTCTTGGCGGCGGCAGCCGGAGTGACGCGGAAGCGCACCTTCACCTGGGCGTTCTGGGCAAGTTTCACGCCGGTGTTGGGATTGGTCGGCGTCGTGCGGTACCACAAGGTCGAGAATTCCGTATCGCCCATCGCGTTGTCGGGGTTGGGCAGGTAGACGAGGCTCTGCAACGTGTTGCCGAAGAGCTTGTCGACACGGCTTTCGAGGGCCTTGATCTGCTCGTCGATGAGTTCGAGAGAGGTCTTCACGTCGTCGCCTTCGTCACCCGAAGAAATCAAGCCGAGTTCTTCTTTAATCTTGTTGATGTCGTCGCTAAGCGTCGTTACGCTTTCGGTCGTAGCATATCCTTTGAGAAGCTCGCTGATACCGTCGTTCTTCCAGGTTTCGAGGGCTTCGAGGCGCTCGATGATGCCTCCGACCTCGCTACCCTGGGCAGCGCCGTCGATCTTCTCTTTGAGCGTTTTGAGCTCGTTGCTGAGGCTGTCGACCGTGTTGGTCAGCGCGTTGAATCTGGCGAAGTCTACGAAAGTAGGCTGTTCTTCATTCTCGACGGATTCTTTGAAGTTTTCGAGCGCTTTCAGGCGGGCGGCAAGGTCAGTGATGACCTGTCCATTGTCGTCGAGTGCAGCCAACACTGTATCGAGGTTGGTCTTCAACGTGGCGAGTTCGCGCGTCAGTGTGCCTACCTCCTCTTCGAGGGCGGCAATCTTGGAGGCATCTTCCGACTGGGAGATCTGTGTTTGGAGATCTTCGATCTTGCCGTTTACTTCTTCGATTTTACCTTCGAGGTCTTCTTTTTGAGTGTCGAGAGCACCTTTGGTGTTGTTCACCTCAGTCTTCAACGCCTCGATGTCGTTTTGCAACTGTTTGATGAGGTTGACATCAATGGTGCCGTCTTCGCCTTCCATGGCATCAACAAGTTGTCCGACTGTGGTCTGCAACTGCTGGACAGCCTGTGCATCGGCCTTGCCTGCCATGGCGGTGTTCAGTTCGTCGCGCAGTCCGTCGATAGCGGTCTGGATGGCTGCGGCCATCTCTTCGCCCGATACGCCGATGACACCGTTGATCTGGTCGATCTCGCCTTGCAGGCGATTGATGTCATCATCATAGTCCGAGCAGCCGACGAACACGGGAGCTGCCGTGGCAGTCAGTGCGCAGAATACTGCAACTCTAATGAAATTTTTTTTCATAATTGATTGAAGTTAAGTTAGAATTTGCTGTTTCCTTACTCTCACTTTTTCGTTTTCTTCTTGCTCCCGGTGTGAGGCTGGCGGCGCCTTTTGGGCGTGCTGGTGCTGCCGTGATCCGGGCGTTCCGGCCTTTCCTTCTCTTAGTAAGAGGTGGAAAATCTTTCAGTCGTGCCCTTATAATCGTCGTTTTGGGCGACTCAATTGTGACTTTCTCCGTTTTTCGTAATTTTGTCGACACAACGATGGTCCAAAAAAAAATTCAAAAAACTGTGATTTTGTTTGGATTTTATTTGGCCTGTTTGGTAGTTGTGACTACCTTTGCCCCCAGCTTTCCACCTCTTACTAAGAGATGGAAAGCTTTTTCTTTTCTTGGCGGTGCAATGCTGCATTTACACATTAAATAATAACAGGCGTTTTAGCCTGTGCGGGAAGTGCCGGGAATCGGTGGGCTGGCGTCCGGCGACTTGAAAGGACCTTCCGGGTCCTCGGCGTTTCGGACGGTCGGGGCGATGGCTTTTTCTGTCCGGCTGACAGGGAGACCTGGCCGGCTGGCCGCTTTTTCTGTCAGCCGGCCCGTCGAGACGTTGGCATTGGTGGCAGGGGCAGTCACTGAGCGGGCAGGATGCGCCTTTGCTCTCTCTGGCGGGGTTGCGTCGGAAAAAAATCTTACCTTTGCAGGGCTGATCCCAACAAAAACATAGACAAATCCCCGATATGGAAAAAGAACTTTTTTCTACCTTGCCCCATTGCGTGGCCGACATGGGCCTTGAAGCGTTCGGCCGTAAGGAAATCGCTATTGCCGAGACCGAAATGCCCGGCCTGATGGCCCTGCGCGCCAAGTATGGTGAGGCAAAACCTCTCAGCGGCGCCCGCATCATGGGGTCGCTTCACATGACGATTCAGACTGCGGTTCTGATTGAGACCCTCACCGCCCTTGGTGCCGAGGTGCGCTGGTGCTCATGTAACATCTACTCCACACAAGACCATGCGGCGGCAGCCATTGCCGGCGACGGCGTGGGCGTTTTTGCTTGGAAGGGCGAGTCGCTGGCAGACTACTGGTGGTGTACGCTTCAAGCTATGCGGTTCGAGGGCGGACAGCTGCCCAATCTCATCGTTGACGACGGTGGTGACGCCACACTGATGATTCACCTCGGTGTTCAGGCTGAGCGCGACGCGACGGTGCTCGACACGCCTTCTGCAAGCGGCGACGAGGCTGAGCTGAAAGCCCTTGTGCGTCGCGTCCTTGCTGAGGATCAGACGTTTTTCAGCCGTGTGGCTGCTGGAATGCATGGTGTGAGCGAAGAGACGACTACGGGCGTGCACCGGCTCTATCAAATGCAGGAACGCGGCGAACTGCTCTTCCCCGCTTTCAACGTGAACGATTCTGTTACCAAGTCGAAGTTCGACAATCTCTACGGATGCCGCGAGTCGCTCGCCGACGGCATCAAGCGTGCCACCGACGTGATGATTGCCGGTAAGGTGTGCGTCGTGGCTGGTTATGGCGAGGTCGGCAAGGGTTGTGCGCAGAGCATGCGTTCCTACGGAGCCCGTGTGCTCGTCACAGAGATAGACCCTATCTGCGCCTTGCAGGCAGCTATGGAAGGCTTTGAAGTCGTCACGATGGATGAAGCCGCCCCTATCGGCAACATCTTCGTTACGACGACTGGTAACATCGACGTTATCACCGTGGCCCACATGCAGGCCATGCCTGACCAGGCCATCGTCTGCAACATCGGCCATTTTGACAGCGAGATACAGGTCGACGCCTTGAAGCGTGTGCCCGGTATCGAGTGTACGCCAATCAAACCTCAGGTCGACAGTTACCGTTTTCCCGACGGCCATCGTATCACGCTGCTGGCCGACGGCCGCCTGGTGAACCTTGGCTGTGCTACGGGGCATCCGTCGTTTGTCATGTCTAACTCCTTTACGAACCAAGTACTCGCCCAGATGGAGCTTTTCCAGCATCCTCATGATGTGGGCGTCTACCGTCTTCCGAAAGCGCTCGACGAGGAAGTGGCCCGTCTGCACCTGGCACACGTCGGTGCCCACCTGACCCGCCTGACCCCGGCGCAGGCCGACTACATCGGTGTGCCCGTCGAGGGACCGTACAAGGCTGAACACTACCGTTATTAATTCTGACAATTCTAACCTATGGACTTCTTGAAAAAAATAGCCCCCGACCTGATAGCCGTGGTGGCTTTTCTTGTCATTTCGTTCTGCTACTTCGCGGGACCTGTCAGTGAGGGGCTCGTCCTCGGCGGGCACGACAATACGGCTGGCGTCGGATTGAACAATGAGATCAACGCCTATCGTGAGGCAACCGGCGAGTCGTCGCGTTGGACCAACGCTTTGTTCGGCGGCATGCCTACCTACCAGATCGCACCCTCCTATGAATCGAGCCGCGTGCTGGGTTCGTTCAACCGCATATATGGCCTCGGGACGACTGGGGTCGTCTTCTACGTCTTTGCGTATCTTCTGGGGTTCTATATCCTGATGCGTGCGTTCAATTTCAAAGTGTGGCTGTCTGCCTTGGGCGCTGTGGTGTGGGCGTTTTCGTCCTATTTCTTCATCATCATTGCTGCCGGCCACATCTGGAAAGTCCTGACACTGGCTTTCATTCCGCCGACCATCGCGGGCCTCGTGCTTTGCTATCGCGGGCGGTTGCTCTGGGGAGGGACGGTGACGGCACTTTTCACCGCCCTGCAAATCCTGTCGAACCACTTGCAGATGACTTACTACTTCTTCTTCGTCATGCTGCTCATGGTGGTGGCCTATCTGGTCGACGCCATCCGTCGTCATACCCTGCCCCAGTTCCTGCGCGCCACGGGTGTCGTGGTGCTGGCCGGAATGCTCGGCCTTTGTGCCAACCTTTCGAACCTGTACCATACGTATGAATACAGCAAGGAGACGATGCGTGGCAAGAGCGAGCTGACCCAGCCGGCCCATTCCACAGATGAGGCGACCGGAAGCGGCCTCGAACGCAGTTATATCACGCAGTGGAGCTATGGCCTGGGCGAGACTTGGACACTCCTTGTGCCCAATGTCAAAGGCGGCGGGTCGGGGTCGTTGATGGACAATCCCAAAGCCAGCGAGAGCGATGCTTTCCCAACTTATCAGCAGTGTGTGGCTCAGACCTATCAGACGCTGTCGGAAATCGACGGTCGCATGGCGCAGGCTACGCCCGGCCTGAACCAGTATTGGGGTAACCAACCGTTCACTGTGGGACCCGTTTATGTCGGAGCGCTCGTGTGTCTGCTCTTCTTCATGGGTGTGTTCTACGTGCGTGGCCCCATCAAGTGGGGCTTACTGGCTGCCACGATGCTGTCGCTTCTTTTTGCGTGGGGACACCACAGTCCGGGTGTGACGGACTTCTTCATCGACTACCTGCCGATGTATAATAAGTTCCGCACCGTGTCGTCTGCTTTGGTCATGGCCGAGTTCACCATCCCGCTGCTGGCTATGTTGGGACTGGCAGCCGTGATCCGTCAGCCGGAGCTGTTAAAGCAGAAGCCTGTTTATTTTTACGTCAGCTTCGGACTGACCGGCGGCGTGGCTTTGCTGTTTGCGCTCTTCCCCGGATTGTTCTTCGGCGACTGCCTCTCAATGCAGGAGGCTGATATCTTCACGCAGCTTGGACGAATCTTCCCGCCCGACTTCTTGGCTACGTATCGCGAGAGTATCGCTTCTGTCCGCCATGCTATCCTCACGGCGTCGGCTTGGCGCTCGTTCGGTATCATCGCCTTTGGCGCATCGCTGCTGTGGCTTTACGGAAGAGGCAAGTTGAAGGCCTGGCTGCTTTGCGCCGTGTTTATCCTTGTGTCGCTTGTGGATATGTGGAACGTCAACCGTCACTATCTGAACGATGATAACTTCACGGAACCCGCCCAGGTGACCGAGGCGAAAAAGACGCGGGCCGACGAGTTCATCTTGCAGGACAAGGGGCTTGACTATCGTGTTGTCGACCTGACGCATGACACTTTCAACGACAACACCATCGGCGCATGGCACAAGAACATCGGCGGATATCATGCTGCCAAACTTCGCCGTTATCAGGACCTTATCGACCGCCATCTCAAACCGGAACTCGATGCGGCCTATTCGGCTGTCGCTTCGGCCGGAGCCGACATGAGCCTTGTATCGGGCGACTCCATCTTCCCCGTGCTCAACATGCTGAACACGCGTTACTTCATCTTCCCAAGCCAGGACGGACAGGGCATTCCCGTCCGGAATCCTTATGCCAATGGCGAGGCTTGGTTCGTCGACCGCGTACAGTATGTGAATACAGCCGACGATGAGATGGCCGCACTTGGACGTCTTAACCTGAAACATGAAGCCGTGGCGGATGCCAAGTTCAAGTCTGCCATAGGCGACGCTCTGCCAACGGCTGGATGCAGCGTGAGACTTACGAAGTACGCACCGAATGAGATGCACTACGAGGTCAACTCGCCGAAAGGCGGCGTAGTTGTTTTCTCGGAGATTTATTATCCGGGATGGACTGCCGCTGTCGACGGAAATCCTGTCGAGGTAGGGCGGGCCAACTACACCCTGCGCGCTATTCACGTGCCGGCCGGCAAGCATACTGTCGTCATGGAGTTCCGCCCGACGAGCATCACTGTGACCGAGACCATTGCCTACGTGGCCATTGCTCTTGTACTGATCGGGTTTGTGACGGCACTTGTGCTGGCTGTTCGTCGTAGCCGCAAGGGACGTGTATAGCCCAAAACGCGACTGAATATCTGTTTAACATGGTTTTCCCGTCCGCAGACCTCGCGCAGGCTGCGGCCGGGATTTTTATGATGGAACGGAAGAAAGGATGAGGGCGTGCAATATCCTCGCTGTATCGGCCTGTAAGAGGCAAGTGTAAGCAAAGATATGGCAGCTCTTCAAATGCTAGGTAAGGTGCGGCCGACAAGGTGCAGTCTCTCGGTGGCTTATTGTATAAAGCCCAAAACTGTTGTATATTTGTGTGAGGTGTTGCAAACTTAGTAAAAAGGAGCCTTTTTCGATGGAGATTCCCGCCCCACCTTGTGTGACACCGGAAGCGGTCATATTCCGCTCTTTTTGCGTCCTGCGGGAAAACAAAAACTCCCGATTTCGTCTAGAAATCAGGAGTTTACTGCTATTTGCTTTTCTTCAAAGTGGTGCCACCAGGAATCGTAATCTAACGATAAGTGGCTGAATATCTTTGATGTATCTTTTAGCTAAAGAAGTAATCTCCCGCTATTGCTCCACCGGATTGTTGCAGCGTTCTGCGTCAGGTTGCGTGGAGGTTTCCTTTACTGATTACAAATATACGACTTTTTTCTGTATGTCAAGCATATAATCGTAGAAACTTCTCCACCTTGGTTCAAAATCCTTTTTGGACTTCCCAATAACCGCCTTTATCCGGTCCTATACGCTTAATTGCTCCTTTCTCTTGGAGTGAAGCTAATCGCCTTTTTACACTGCTGTCGTGTAGTCCCAATCGACCAGAAATCTCTTTTCTTGAAATGTAGGGATTCCCTTTAATAAGTTCAAGAATAGCATCTTCCTGTTTGCTTTGGTCGTTTTCTGGTCGTTTTCTGGTCGTTTTCTGGTCGCTCTTTTGGGTCGCATTCTGTTCGTATTGGGTCATAGCTCTTTCCGGGTACTCAAACTTAAAAATTGTCCATATACCCGAAGCGTCATAGCGGAACTCGGGCCTGGAGAAACCATCATTCTTGCAAGCCATTATGATACGCTCGATGCCGCGCCCCCACGCCTCAATCTCACCTGCACGGAAGAATGTGTTGGCTATATCGGGATTGTAAGGCATACTCCGATGAGAAGACAATAATGCTTCTACAGTCCATCCTTCGGGCAATACTCCACCGTTTATTATCTCCAACTTGTTTTCATACACGCGGATTTGGATGGGAGAAGGTTCTGCATAGTCTTTGTTGATGCAGGCATTTAATAACGCCTCACGCAGAGCCTCACGAGGCATAGGCAATGTTTCTATCCGTTGGATGCCCTCGTAGGTAATGATGGCTTTCATGTATTTGGTACATAGTAAGTCCATCAGTTTCACAATTTGCTGGAACAGATTACCATGCACTTCGTCCTGATACACCAAATCCATGCCTTCACGGAAGAAGCCGACCTTTACAAACGCTCCGGTTACGTATTGTTCCGGGTCGGGATGGAACAACAAAGCGGCAGCACGTTTCAAATAATTGCCTTCATAGAGCCGCAGTTTCTCCAACAGTCCGTGATTGTCGTCCATCAAGTCCGCTTCCTCCATGCGTCCGCTCCGCTTGGCATACTTGCGGAACAAATCAAACGTAGTGTTGTCCAAGTCCTCTGCTTTCAGATAAGGTACCGGCACACCGTCCCATGTCTTGCCTTGCTTGCGAAGCATGAAGCGGTCGAGTGCCGCTCCTTTCAGTTCCTGATTGGTCGCACCGCTCCGTTGGTAATACTTTCCTCGAAAACTGATGGGATAAGGATAAGCCTCCGTCACAATCTCCAGATATTGTTTTTCGTCCTTTTCTTTCAAATTGACTTCCACCAAGATTCCCATCATGTCACGTACCTTGTTCGGGATGTCCTCCATCAACTTCTTGGCATCCTGTATACCGCACACTTCACCATTATCACGCAGACCGATATACAGTGTACCACCTTGTGCATTGGCAAAACCACAAATCCATTTCTGGTATTCATCACGCCAAGATTCTTTGAATTCTATGTTTTGGGATTCGGTATTCATGTTTTCCTGCTGAACGACATTGCTTATATGCCCCAAAAATACAACTTTTTATTTAATAAAATCATCTCATATGGAAGGAAAATGAAATGAAATCACTATTTTTGCATTATATCTGAGTTTTGAAATATGGAAGCAAGTAAGATGCGAGATATTAATCGGCTGAAAATATTGTTGGCAGAAAAGAAGAAAACGAACAAGTGGCTGTGTGAGCAATTGGGAGTTAATCCTACGACTGTTTCAAAATGGTGTACAAATTCATCGCAGCCAAGTTTGGAAATGGTTCTAAAAATGATGGAAGTCTTGGATGCGGACATAAATCAAATAATCAATTTGCCAGAAAGAGGGCATTAAACAGTTGCTTTTGCTTAAAGTATGATTTCAGGCCTACATTAAGGCTCTAATCTAAACTTCCTATAATATAATGTTATGACAATATGGTAGATAAAAAGACGTTGACAGAAGAAGACATCAAGCGTTTGTTTATCACAAAAGCCATCACCAAGGCAGGATGGGCAGACGACCAAATAAAGATGGAGTATTACTTTACCGATGGTAGGGTAATATTTGAAGGAAGCACGCATGACCGTCAGGCTCGAAAGCGTGCTGATTATGTCTTGTTTGACAGAAATAATTACCCTATTGCCATAATAGAAGCCAAAGACAACAAGAAGCCTGTTGGTGGAGGTATGCAGCAAGCAAAAGAATATGCTGAAATCCTTGATATAAAATTCGCATACAGTTCGAATGGGGATGCTTTCTTAGAACACGATTTTCTTACAGGCAGTGAGAAAGAAATTCCATTGGAGAAATTTCCTTCACCGGAAGAATTAAAGAAGCGTTTGGCTGCTTCTGACCCGTTGACAGAAGTGGAAGAGGAAATAATAGGTACACCCTATTATTTTGATGCCTATTCTTATGAGCCACGCTATTATCAGCGTATTGCCATAAACAGAACAATAGAAGTAATTGCGAAGGGTAAGCAACGTATCTTAATCGTAATGGCAACCGGAACTGGGAAAACCTATACGGCCTTTCAGATAATTTACAGACTTCACAAATCGGGAGCTAAAAAGAAAATATTATACCTTGCTGATAGGAATATCCTCATAGACCAGACTATGACGCAAGATTTCAAGCCTTTCAAGAAAATTATGACGAAAGTGAAGGATTGCGAAATAGATTCCGCCTATGAAATATATATGGCTCTTTACCATCAACTTGTTGGTAAAGAAGGTGAACCAGACCCATTTGAACAGGTGCAACCGTCTTTCTTTGATTTAATTATCGTTGACGAGTGCTATAGAGGAAGTGCAAAAGATGATTCGGCTTGGCGAAAAGTATTGGAATACTTTAGCTCAGCCACACAGATTGGCATGACGGCAACACCCAAAGCGGCTGACGGGGCGAATAACTTGGATTATTTCGGTAAGCCAATTTACACCTATTCCCTTGTACAAGGTATAAGGGATGGTTTCTTGGCTCCTTATCGGGTTACCAACTGCTTCATAGATTTAGACTTGCAAGGATATACTCCCCAAGAAGACGAATTGGATATTTACAATAAACCGATAGAACAGCGTTTTTATCAGCAAAAGGATTACGGACGCGACATTTCATTTCTGAAGCGTAGAGTATTGGTCGCACACCGTATCACACAAATGCTTCATGAAATTGGACGAATGACAAAAACGATAGTTTTCTGTACCGATATAGATGAAGCAGAAGCCATGCGCAGTTTATTGACCACGATGAATGCGGATTTATGCAAAAAAGATAGTCGATATGTCATGCGTATAACGGGTGACGATGCCGTAGGAAAGAAACAACTGGATAATTTCATAGATGTTGACCAACCATACCCGACTGTAGTTACAACTTCGGAGCTATTGGCAACGGGAGTTGATTGTAAGACGTGTGGTCTTATCGTCATTGACAAGGAAATAGGCTCGATGACAGAATTCAAGCAAATAATAGGTCGTGGAACTCGTTTGCGTCCGGACAAAGGCAAATGGCATTTGGAGATTTTGGACTTCCGCAATGCCACTAAGAAATTCCGTGACCCAGAATTTGATGGATTGCCAGAGCCAAAGATTTCAGGTAAAAAAGCAAAACCTTACCCACCTGCACCTCAAAATGGTGGAACAGTCAGCGAACCTCATGTCAAGTACATAGTAGAGGGTGTGCCTTACAACATTACAACCGAGATTGTTTCCGTTCTGGGTGAGGATGGAAAGACTTTAAGGACAGAATCCGTCAAAGCATTTACGAAAAAGCAGATTCGGAAACATTATGCCACGCTGGACGATTTCATACACAAATGGTCTTCCGTTGACCGTAAGAAGGCCATTGTAGATGAATTGAAAGAATTAAATGTGCTTGTCGAGGCTGTCCGTGAAAAGAATCCGGCTCTTGAGAATGCAGACATCTTTGACATTATTTGCCATGTGGCATACGACCAGCCACCTCTTACTCGCAGAGAACGAGCTAACAATGTCAAGAAAAGAAATTATTTTGCCAAGTATGAAGGCAAAGCCCGTGAGGTATTGGAGGCATTGCTTGAAAAGTATGCCGAAAATGGAATTATGGATTTTGAGGACGTGAACGTACTTGATCATGCCCCGTTTGATGCGATTGGTAAGCCGCAGAAAATAATGAAATTGTTTGGTGGAATAGCCAATTTCGAGAAAGCGGTTAAAGAACTTGAAGATGAAATTTATAAAAACGTAGCATAACAACAATGGCAGTAAACAACATAGTAAAGCGTATCCAAAATATCATGCGCCAAGACGCAGGTGTAAACGGTGACGCACAGAGAATTGAGCAAATGACATGGATGTTCTTCCTGAAAGTATATGACACGCAGGAAGAGACATGGGAATACAAGGCTTATCGTGAAGGCAAGACATACGTTTCCATTATTCCAGAAGAATTACGTTGGCGTAATTGGGCTGTGGATGAAAAAGACGGGAAAGCACTTACTGGCGATGCTCTCTTGGCGTTGGTAAACGACAGGTTATTTCCTACTTTGAAGAATATTGAGGTCACACGGGAAACTCCACGCTCCAAGGCCATTGTAAAAGATGTCTTTGAGGACATCAACCAGTATATGAAAAACGGCACGTTGCTCAGACAAGTTATAAACGTCATCAATGAAATAGAATTCGACGATGCGCAAGACCGCCATTTGTTTGGGGACATTTACGAGGGCATCCTGAAGGACTTGCAGTCTGCCGGAAATGCCGGAGAGTTTTATACCCCACGTGCTTTGACCGATTTCATAGTGGAAATGTTGCATCCGCGTTTGGGTGAAGTTTTTGGCGATTTTACTTCCGGTACAGGAGGCTTTTTGACTTCAGCGTTGAAATATCTTGAACCGCAAATCAAAACGGCAGAAGATGGGAAATTATATCAAAATGCGGTCATAGGTCAAGAATGGAAGCCTTTACCGTATCTGCTTTCCATTACAAATTTGCTTTTGCATGATGTGGAAGCACCCAATATCCGCCACTGCGATTCGCTTGCTAACAAAGTAACCGATTTTACAGGCAAAGACAAAGTGGATGTAATTGGCATGAATCCACCATACGGAGGTAGTACGGAAGCCAGCGTGAAAAGTAATTTCCCGATGGAAATGCGGAGTAGTGAAACGGCAGACCTTTTTATGGTACTCATCATGTACCGTCTGAAAGCAGGAGGTCGTGCAGGTGTGATTGTTCCAGATGGCTTTCTCTTTGGCACGGATGGAGCGAAACTGGCAATCAAGACAAAAATGTTGAAGGACTTCAACCTACATACGGTTATCCGTTTGCCGGGAAGTATTTTCTCTCCATATACTTCCATTGCCACAAACATTCTTTTCTTTGATAATGAAAAGGCTGAGGATGCCCCCGAAGGATATTCCACCAAAGGCACTTGGTTCTACCGCCTTGATATGCCTGAAGGCTACAAGCATTTTTCCAAAACGAAATCCATGAAGTTGGAACATTGTAACCCGATTAAGGAATGGTGGAATGACCGGAAAGAGATTATCATTGATGATGGAAATGAAAAATCAAAGTATTTCTCTGTAGAGGAACTTATTACAGGTGATTGCAACTTCGATTTGTGCAAATTTCCCAAAGATGAAGAAGAGATTCTGCCTCCAGCCGAATTACTTGCCGATTATTACAAAAAACGTAAGGCTCTTGACCACGAGATAGACAAGACGTTGGCCGAGATACAACGGATACTGGGAATCGAATTACCGCAAGAATAAGATGAGCATAAGTATGAAGGACTTAACGACATCCAATATAGATAGGCAAAACATATTAAACAACCGTTTTGCTGTTGAAAAGGTGCAATCCCAAATAGGTGTTACGGGTATGCTTTTCAATGGAGAATACCTGTTCACCAAACAAATGGTTGCCGATTTCTATGAAGTGGACACGTCCACAATAGACCGTTACTTGTCATCGTATGGTGAGGAACTGAAGCATAACGGATACGTTTTATGTAAGGGTAAATCACTGAAAGAGTTTAAGTTACAATTTGCTCACCTTATAAATGAGGCGAGCAAAACCACCCAACTTGGCTTGTTCAACTTTCGTGCTTTTTTGAATATCGGCATGTTGCTTACGGAAAGTGAGAAAGCCAAACAGGTGCGAAGCATTATGTTGGATTTAGTCATATCTACCATCAATGAAAAGACAGGCGGTGGCACAAAATATATCAATCGCAGGGATGTCAATTACATACCTGCTGCTATCACAGAAGAAAATTACCGAAAGAATCTCACATCAGCAATCAGCCAATGTGTAATCGGGCATGTCACTTACAAGTATTCCTTAATTACCGACTATATCTATAAGGCTATTTTCAAAGAAAACGCAAAGGAATACAGGGAAATACTGAAACTGGATAGCAAAGACAATGTTCGGCACACGCTGTATGCGGAAGTGTTGCTTGTTATCTCTTCCTTTGAGAATGGTGTTGGGGATGCCATACGAGAACAATATAAAGCAAGGAAAAAACGTCTTACTGTGGAAGAGGTGAAATGTATCGTTGATGAACTTGCAGAACATCCTATGCAGAAGCCATATATAAATGATGCCCGAACCAAAATGGCCTCAAGGGATTACAGTTTTCGTGATGCTTATCATGGCAATATTGCAAATTATTTGAAGGCCGTAACACCCGAAGAATTTGAGCGATTCATTGGTGACCAGTCAATAGATTTCGACCATATCTTGGCAGAGAATAAAGACGTGCTGAAACGCTTAAAACAGGCAGAAGATGAGTGAGGAAATTATTTATATTGACTACGATGAAGCCTTAAACATCTATAGCAAGATGATAGATGCCAGCGATGGAGGCTTTGAAGGAGTGCGTGACGAAGGTGGCATTCGTGCTACGCTTGATTTTGTGCAGAACGATTTGTATTATCCTACCTTTGCTGACAAACTGACTTATCTTATGTATAGATTCTGTTCCGGGCATTTCTTCAACGATGGGAATAAGCGTATTGCACTGACTCTTGGAGCATACTTCTTACACAAGAATAATTACTATTGGCACGCTTGCATTTGTATGCGTGCATTGGAGTCTATTATTTATCACGTGGCTGCATCAAATATCGACCAAGATTTATTGCTGCGCATCATAAACAGTTTTATGACAAGTAAGGACTATGATGAAGAATTGAAGATAGATATTGCCAATGCTATGAGTAAGGGTAATTTAGGTATTGAAGGCGAGGATTATAAAAAAATATGATAAACTAAACAATGTGTTCATATACAACAAAATACAAGTTTGGATATTAAATATAAATAACAATAAAATGAAAAATTATTCTGTTGTTTTTTCTTTGTTTCTGCTATTTTTTTCTTGTAAATCGTCCCCTAAATTTTTGCAATGTGAAACTTGTAACGGAACGGGAGAGGTTATAGTAGAATGTGATGAATGTAATGGTTTGGGTTATTTTAGATGTAGAAATTGTAATGGTACTGGTGAGGTAGAATGCTTTGATTGTAGCGGTATAGGAAGAGTACGCTGTAATTGGTGCTATGGCTCGGGGAAAGATGGCGATTGTATTTTTTGTTCAGGTTCAGGATATGATGATAATGGTTCCATGTGTTTTTTTTGCGATGGCACAGGAAAAGACGATTGTTCTTCATGTAATGGCAGAGGATATAAAGACTGTGATGTGTGTGAAGGATATGGTCAAATAGAATGCGAGGAGTGTAATGGTTATGGAAAATTACGCTGTGGAAAATGTGAAGGGGAAGGTACAGTAAAAGAAGAGTGCCAAGACTGCGAAGGTAATGGGCGTAAATCTTTATAACAATGAATAACAAACAATTAAAAAACAGCATACTGCAATGGGCGATACAGGGTAAGCTTGTACCGCAAGACCCCAATGACGAACCTGCAAGCGTTCTTTTGGAACGTATCCGCAAAGAAAAAGAACGGCTTGTAAAAGAGAAGAAAATCAAGAAGGACAAAAATGCATCCATTATATTTCGTGGTGAGGATAATTCCTATTATGAGAAGTTTCTCTCTACCGGAGAGGTCAAGTGCATAGATGATGAGATTCCCTTTGAAATTCCAAGTAATTGGGAATGGACACGCATATCGTCTATATTTCAACTTAATCCAAGGGTAGAAGCCAATGATAATATGCTTGCAGCATTTATTCCAATGGAAGCAATCAGTGCTGTATATGGTTCAGATTACCATTATTATGAAAGGAAGTGGAAAGAAATAAAATCCGGCTTTACTCAGTTCGCTGATGGAGATATAGCATTTGCTAAAATAACGCCATGCTTTCAAAACAGGAAATCAGCCGTTTTCTCTAATTTACCAAATGGTATAGGAGCAGGAACAACAGAATTAAAAGTTTTACGTCCATATGGGGAAACTATAAATCGATTCTATACCTTGTATTTCATTGAAAGTCCATACTTTATTGATGAAGCTACTTTTAAAGGTACAGCAAATCAACAGCGTATTGTTGTCGGATACTTAGAAAACAAGCTTTTTCCGTTACCTCCAATTGAAGAGCAACGTCGAATTGCCGATAAAATTGCTGAAGTTTTACCGATAGCGGATAGATATGGCAAGACTCAAACAATACTTGATAATCTAAATGTAGAATTAAAAAATATACTTAAAAAATCTGTTCTCCAAGAAGCAATACAGGGCAAACTTGTTCCACAGATAGAGTCAGAAGGCACAGCACAAGAGTTACTTGAACAGATACAACAGGAGAAGCAAAAACTTGTCAAAGAAGGCAAGCTAAAGAAATCTGCTCTCAATGATTCTGTTATCTTCAAAGGTGACGATAACAAGTATTGGGAGAAGGTTGGAAAAGAAGTACATTGTATCGATGATGAAATTCCATTTGAAATACCTGACACATGGCAATGGGTGCGCATAAAAGATATATTTAAAATAAATCCCAAGAATATAGCTGAAGACAATTGTATCTCAGCTTTTATTCCTATGGAAAAAATATGTGCGACCTATGGGTCTGATTTTTCTTATGATGAGGTACGATGGGGAACAATTAAAAGTGGTTATACCCATTTTGCAAATGGAGATGTCGTTTTTGCAAAAATTACTCCTTGCTTCCAAAATAGAAAGTCTGCAATCCTTTGTAATCTACCAAATGGAATTGGAGCCGGAACAACAGAATTAAAAGTGCTAAGACAATTCGGTGAAACCATAAATCGATGGTATCTTTTATTTTTCCTTAAAAGCACATATTTCATAGATGAAGCAACATTTAAGGGTACGGCAAACCAACAGCGAATAATATCAGGCTATTTAGAAAACAAACTTTTTCCATTGCCTCCACTGCAAGAGCAAAACCGTATTGTTCAGAAGATTAAAGCAATAGCAAGTATTATGAGCAGACAAATGGCCAAGTAGTTCAAATAGAATGCGATTACGATTTTCCGGACAATTGGACTGTTGCGAGATTATCCTCTATTTGCACTCTTGTTGACAGTGAGAAGAGAGAAGGACAGAGAATTTGCCTTGATGCAAAATATCTGCGTGGAAAGAGTACAGGTGATTACTTGCAAAAGGGGAGATTTGTACGAAAAGGCGATAACATCATCCTTGTGGATGGAGAAAACTCTGGTGAAGTATTCCCTGTACCCTGTCACGGCTATATGGGTAGCACGTTTAAACAACTTCGGGTTAGTTCTGTAATGCATTTACCGTATGTCTTAAACTTTATTCTATTCCACAAAGAGTTATTGCGAAAGTCTAAACGAGGCGCAGCCATTCCACATCTAAACAAGGAGATATTCTATTCACTTATTATCGGCATTCCACCGTATCAAGAGCAAGTGAGAATTGTGAACAAAATCAATGAAATATGCAGCAAGATTAAGACTTGATTACGCCTTAATCTTGCTATTTACTAAATTTATTTTTGCTACAATCCTTTTCTGTTCAAGTAAAGGTGGCAATGGAATCAATAGACTATTTAGACTTTTACCATTAAGCGTTTTCCCTTTTATAGCATCTTTAGAATCACCCTTATTAGAAATAATAGGAAGCATATAAAACAGATAATCTCGGAGCGTATTATCAACATCCGTATATGGCATTACTGTAATTATTGCTTCATTATGATAGGCTTCTATTCCTAAGATAGATGTTCGTCCTACAGTAAGTTTGAAACTCATAAGCAAACTTCCCTTAGGACTTGGATAACACTTAAAGATTTCATTAACAGCTATATCTGAGACTCTTTCTTTTACAGCTTTTACTATCCCTTCTTCAACCATATCTGATATTGATACCCAATTATGTGTGCCATTGCTCCAATATATCAGCTCTCCACGTGGTGGTGTCTTTCCTATACGCATTTTAACAATTGTTCCAAATCGACACCATTTCCAAGTTTGGGGAATTTCAAAAGGAATATCGTCAGTTATATCAACTACCTTACCGCCTATCTGCTCATAATACTTGTTATCGTCACCTTTAAAGATGACAGAATCTGTTAAGGCAGACTTCTTCAGTTTGCCTTCTTTGGCAAGCTTTTGCTTTTCTTGTTTGATTTGTTCAAGCAATTCTTGGGCTATACCTTCTTCTGTAATCTGTGGAACAAGCTTGCCTTGTATCGCTTCTTGTAAGATGGATTTCTTTAATTTCTCATTTATTTCTGCATTAAGTCTATCTTGTGCATTTTGACTTGCAGAATACCTTTCAATCAATGGCAGGATTCTTTGAATTTGTTCTACTATTCGATATTGCTCATTTAGTGGGGGAATGGGCATTAAATGTGAAATCAGTTTTTCTCTTGATATATTCGGCTGTGCTCCACCTTCTCCTTTTTTAACAAAGCCAGTTTGACTACCCATCAAATAGTAGAAAAGGTAATAATTGAACACACCAAGTGGAGTACAAGCACAACAAGCCTGATTTGAAGTCATCTCATTTCCTGCAATCGCAACCTTACCAATCGTTGCACCATACATTGCAATAAGAACATCACCGACTTTATTCAATCTTAATGAACATTCTCGTAATGCTTTTTCAGTAATCTTTATTTCTGTATCATAGACAACTCCATTATTAAGCTCGCCTGTTCTTAACCACAGGATGTTTCCTCCATAGTATTCAGAATTTCCCTTAGCAGGAGTTGCTCCAGCACCCCAATCTCCAATACAGCCCATTCTACACCATTCCCACCCCTGTGGAATTTCGAATGGAATCTCCTCATCAATGCACTTCACTTTCCCCGTGGCGAGAAACTTCTCATAATAGGAACTCAATGCATTTGGCTCTCAGTCTAATTTATTAGAGATAACATATTGTTTCACTAATAAATTTGAATATGGAAATTATAGATTTTGAGGAATGTTTACGCCAAAGCAATATGGCAGAAAACACCGTTTCAGCATACGTGTATGCTGTAAAAGAGTTCTATTCCCGGCACAAGGACTTGAACAAAAAGAATTTGTTGATTTACAAGACGTACCTGATTGAGAAGTATAAGCCTAAGACGGTCAATCTCCGCATACAGGCTGTCAACAAGTATCTGGATATGTCGGGGAAGTCACGCTTGCACTTGAAGTCTGTCAAGGTACAGCAACGCTCTTATTTGGAGAATGTGATTAGCAATGCCGACTATACTTTCTTGAAAAACAAACTGAAAAGAGAGGATAATCTTTCGTGGTATTTCGTGGTACGTTTTCTTGCCGCTACAGGTGCACGTGTCAGTGAACTTATACAGATGAAAGTGGAACACGTGCAGGTCGGCTATTTCGATATTTACACCAAAGGCGGTAAAATACGGCGTATTTACATACCCAAAGCACTTCGCACGGAAGCAGTATCTTGGCTACAAAAGGAAAAGCGGACAACAGGCTATCTATTCCTTAATCGCTTTGGCAATCGTATTACGGCAAGAGGTATAGCCCAACAACTGAAAAACTATGCGCAAAAATACGGATTGAATGAGAAAGTGGTTTATCCTCATTCATTCAGACACCGTTTCGCCAAGAATTTCCTTGAAAAGTTCAATGACATATCCTTATTGGCGGACTTGATGGGGCATGAGAGCATAGAAACAACTCGCATTTATTTGCGCCGTAGCAGTTCCGAGCAACAGGCTATAGTGGACAAGGTCATTACTCTTGAGTTCAACTTATAAATGCAACTTTTTGGGTGCGGA
>UMBE01003874.1_pt1 | contig 44121 bp, 35 predicted proteins | sample 1963881 | NCBI WGS metagenome assembly UMBE01 (sample SAMEA4835933, study PRJEB28245) | human gut metagenome | biome: gut microbiome; material: fecal sample | place: Denmark | collected 2008 | reverse complement strand
TAAAAAGTTATATTTGTAATAGTGTTGCGGAATTAAGGTTTATGGATTGCAAGTGCTCAATACTCTGCTCAACAACCGTGGATCCGCCAATGGTGAAGCTGCCAATATGCTTTGGGTGGTCAACGGATACAGCGGAAACTCGGTGAGCGATGCCGGAAGTCGCTATCGCTTTATCCCGCGGTCAAGCAAGATTGTGACGGGTATCAAGGGCGTGGAACTGCCTGTTGATCGTCCGATGACGCGTGCCGAACTGGCTAAGATGGGCGACAAAGTCCAGGTGTATGACCTCCGCGGCATCCGTGTGCGCGACATACGCAATGCCGACCGTGGCCTCTACATTATCCGTACAGCGACGGACGCATATAAGGTTGCGCTCAACTAAGCTCAAACGTTTTTTAAGCAGAAGATAAACCAGCGAGGCCGACATCGTTGAACAACGGTGTCGGCCTCGCCGCTTCTTGTCTATACGCAGGAGTTACCGTGAATGGGGCTTCGGTTCGTGCGGGAACTGACCGGCGGACGCTGAGTCCGAAAACAATTGTAGCGTCCTGACTGCGAGGACGTGGCGCGGAATGGATAGAGCCTTCCGGTCGTTACTGCTTTCTTAGTCGCCTACCGGTCTTTCCGGCTCGTTGTCTGGGAAAAACGGAGCGGCGACCTGTTGTTCCAGTCAGCCGTTTCGTTTCTCCGGGTTGCCCAGTGGCTGAAATGATGTGACGCGGCGGGGTATGGATCACGGTGTATGATTGATTCTGCTTGGTGATCGGGATCGTCTTCGTTCCGTCAGTGCGCATTATCTGAGAGGGTGTAAATATAAACGGTGCTAGAAGAGGCTCTAATTATTACGGAAGTATTAACTTTGTCGCGCAAATAGATGTTTATCACTATGAGAAAAATTACACTGGTTTTGCTTGCCTTGGTCATGACGGCCGGGCAATTGTTTGCCGCCAATCCAATGCGGCGTTTGTTCCCCGTCAGCCAAAGCGACGGCACAGAAGTAATGGTCAACAGGGTCGGCAATGGCATTGTCGGTTTCTATGCCACACCCGATGGTTGGGCGCTGGTTCGTAATGCTGCCGGCGATTTGTGCTATGCCTGTTTTGACGAGTCTGGAAACTTTGTGGCATCTGATGTAGTGGCGCATGACGAAGCAGTCCGTACGGCTGCTGAGGCCGACTATGTGAAACAATCGGCCATCACTGCCTCTGATGCTTTCAACCGCCTGACGCAGCCTGATCCGAATAGCGTGCGTAAGTCGCGTCTTGTCGGCGCTCCGCAGTCAACCGGCCTTGGCATCTATGGACAGTCGGCCGGAAGCAGCATTCCGAGCATCGGTGAGGTCGTGATCCCTGTCATCATGGTTGAGTTCCCCGACCTGCCTTTCACGCTGGCTTCTGAAGAATCGCTTGACGAGCAGATGAACGGCGAAAACTACCGGGATTCCTATGGCTCGGTCGGTAGTCTGCGCCAGTATTTCATCGATAACAGCTATGGCATGTTCACGCCCGAGTATCGCGTTGTCGGACGCATGATGGCCCAATACAACCACGACTATTATGGCGCTCATGGTTCGAATGGCAGCAACGACGGCCGCATGATTGACCTCGTGATTGAATGCCTCGACTTCCTGACCGCGCAGGGACTGGATACTGAGCCTTTCCTCGCCAATGGCCGCATCCCCATGCTGTCCATTTATTATGCCGGCGAAGGCGAACAGTCGGCTTTCGGCTCTGATTCCGAAGGTTTCATCTGGGCCCATCAGGCCGGTCTGAACAACGCATACATCAGTGGCACTCCTGTGAACGCCTATCTGGCCACGAATGAATTGCTCGGCGTTTACAATGGCTCTGAACGCGTAAGTACGCAACTCACAGGTGTCGGTGTGTATGCCCACGAGTTTTGCCACGGTCTCGGTCTCCCCGACGTATATGACATCAACTACACCGGAATAACCGGTATGGACTATTGGTCGCTCATGGATCTCGGAGAACATTGGAACAATGGCTATACGCCGGTAGGACTGACTGCCTATGAACGCTGCTTCCTCGGATGGCTCGAAGTGGAAACCCTTACGGAGCCGGGAGTCTATGAACTTAACAAACTGACAGACGAAGAAGGAACGCGCGCATATCGGATAGTGAACCCCCGAAGCCGAGACGGGAAAGAGTATTATATCCTTGAAAACCGCCAGCTCGGCACCAAGTGGTTCCCCTCGACCATGGGACACGGTATGTTGGTGTACCACATCTTCTACGATGAAGACTCATGGATTAGCAATCACGTGAATACGGAAGCCCGTCGCCCCCGCTATACCTACATTCCGGCTGACAATGCCAAGGGTCACGTGGATGATTACGGCTACTTGCAGACCAACTGGATTAAAGGTGACCTCTATCCCGGTCTGACTTCCAATCATGAATTGACAGACGAGTCGACGCCTGCTGCTGATGTATACCTCGGCGGAAACGGTATGGGGCAACCGATTCTCGACATCAGCGAGCGTCGCGGCGTAGTCTCGTTCACATTCATTGAAGACCCGACGGTGGGCATCGATAATGTGGTCATGGATGGCGATGTGACAGTTTATACGCTCGATGGTCGCCGTTTGCTCGACGCTCCGTCGGTTTCCGCAGCCCGTATGAAGCTCTCGAAAGGTCTTTATCTGCTTAAATCGGCGAGCGGAACTCAAAAGCTTTTGGTTGAATAACCGTTAAAATAGAGTCTGATATGAATCGTATTTTGCGGACAAGTATTCTTGTCACAATGATGAGCCTCTGCTGTGTCTCACTCTCCGCCCAATCGTTCGGCGATCTTTTGAAGAAAGCCTCGGACGGCCTTAATCTGGGCAGTACGGCAAAGGATTATGTGTCGGCTTTGTTGGGAAAAGACAAGGTGACTGCTGAGGATCTGGTCGGTACGTGGACATATTCCGAACCGGTGCTGGTGCTTGAATCTGATCAGGTGCTGGGCAAGATCGGAGGGGCAGTGATGGCCCAAACTGCCGAGAAGAAACTCTCGTCTGTCATGGAGAAAATCGGCGTCAAGCCGGGCGTAGTGAAGATGACGTTCAACAGCGACGGTACGTACACTTGCGAGTTGAGCGGTCATACCATCCGAGGCACGTATGAGGTGCAAGACGCAACCTTGACATTGAAGAAATTGAACTTCACAGCCTTATCGGCCAATGTGAAGAGGACGGGGAACAGTTTGCAATTGGCTGTGCAGGCCGACAAACTGCTGACGCTTGTTTCTTCGCTTACGTCTATCGTACCGGAAGACGGTATGCTTTCGACCGTGACGTCGCTCTTCAAGAGTTATGACGGTATGCAGGTCGGCGTGAAGTTTGAAAAGTGACCGTAAGGCTGCGATAATCATTATGCGAAAGGGGCGGTTCGATTATTTCGAACCGCCCCTTTCGCATATCAGTATGTGTGGTGTCGTTTAGATGAGGTATTGTGAACTGATGCTCTCGTTTGACATGACGCGTCGTATGGTTTCTGCAAACATGTCTGCGACGGTCAGTTGTTTCACCTTTTTGCAGTCGTGCGTATAGGGGATGCTGTCCGTGAACACAATCTCTTGGAGTTTCGAAGCCTCGATGCGTTCTGTGGCCGGGCCGGACATGACACAGTGTGAGGCGATTGCGCGCACGCTGTTGGCTCCGTTTTCAATCATCAGGTCGGCTGCTTTTGTGATTGTGCCGGCCGTGTCGACGATGTCGTCGACGAGGATGACGTCCATGCCTTTCACGTCGCCGATGATTTGCATGGTTTCGACAACGTTTGCCTGCTTGCGGGTTTTGTTGCACAAGACGAGCGGGCAATCAAGGTATTTGGCGTAAGTGCTGGCCCGCTTTGATCCGCCGACGTCGGGCGTGGCGATGCAAAGGTTGGGCAGGTTGAGCGACTTGATATAAGGGAGCATGATAGTCGAAGCGTAGAGGTGGTCGACCGGCACGTCGAAAAATCCCTGTTCCTGATCAGCATGAAGATCCATGGTGATCAGACGGTCGATGCCGGCGACGCTGAGCAAGTCGGCAACGAGCTTGGCGCCGATCGATACACGGGGCTTGTCCTTGCGGTCTTGGCGGGCCCAACCGAAGTAGGGGATGACGGCCACGATGCTGTGGGCCGATGCACGTTTGGCGGCATCAATCATCAGCAAGAGCTCCATAAGGTTGTCGGAGTTCGGGAACGTGGACTGTACGAGGAATACGTCGCGTCCGCGGATGGACTCCTCGTAGCTGACAGCGAATTCGCCGTCAGCGAAGTGCGTGATCACCAGATTGCCAAGGGGGCAGCCCAGACTGGCACAGATTTTCTCGGCCAAATATCTTGATTTGGTGCCCGAGAATACCATAAATGAATTGTCGTTCATTGCGCTTGTAGTTATGAGGTGAGTTGGTTTGTTATCCTACGGCTTTTTGCAGTTTTCGGAAATGGGTGATGAGATCCTTGTAGTCGTGTGTCGTGTGAATGTCGAAGCGGTTCCAGATGTCGCCGAGCACGATTGCGCCGCCGAAACCATAGCTCTGGACGCGTGCGATGTTATCAAGAGTGATGCCGCCCAAGGCCATCACTTTGCGGTCAATCCAGCCTTGTGCGGCGTATTGCTTCAACACTTTGTCTGTGAAGGGCGATTCGTAACCCTGTTTGGAGATGCTGTTGAAAATAGGGCTGAGCAAGACATAGTTGCACACGGCTTTTTGCGCTTTGACCTCTTCGATGGTGTGACACGAGCAGCTGATGTGTCCTTTGTATCCGGCTGGCGGTTCGGGGTTGCGCTGGTTCAGGTGTATGCCCATGAGCTTATACTCATTTTTCAGGTAGAAGTGGTCATGTACCACGATGCGTTTCCTGTAACATTCGGGTATGAGCGTGAGCAGTCGCTCGGAATAGATGGGCTCTGTGCCGGGCTTACGCAGATGCAGGACCTCCAACCCTTCGTCGAAGAGCGCTGTAAGTATTTGGTGCTCCTCGATGAAGAAGTAGGGCACGGTCATCAAAATCAGCTTCATTCTGTTTGCCATGTGCTTATGGCGACAAAATTACACAATTTAACTGATTTGTCATGTCGTGGTCCTGACTTTTTTACGAGTGCCGCCGTCTTTCTTTCCGCTATGTACTGACGGGCCGTTTGGAAGCAGTGTCTGCAAGGACGAGAGCAGCGATTGTTTTTTCTGTCGCTGCTCTCGTTCTTACAGGCGGACTTATCCTTCGATTTCCATGAGCTCGAGCCATCGTGTTGACTTCGTGTCGAGCTCTTCTTCCAGGGATGGCAATCGTTTGCTCAGTCGTGTGAGTTCGTCGACGTCGAGCGTTCCGCTGCAAAGGGCTGTTTCGATTTCTTTCTTTTCAGCTTCGAGTTGTCCTATTTCGGATTCGAGCGCTTCCATCTCTTTCCGTTCTTTGTAGGTCAGTTTGCGTTTGCCTTCGTTGTGCGTCCGCCGTGGTTGTGAGGGGGAGTCCGCGTTTTTGTCTTTCTTTTCGGTTTTCGCTTTCTGTTCCTCCTCTTCCTGTCTCTTGATGCTTTCCCATTCGCGATATTGGGTGTAGTTGCCTGGGAAGTCGTCTACTTTCCCGTCGCCGTGGAAGACGAGCAGATGGTCTACTATCTTGTCCATGAAATAGCGGTCGTGGCTCACAACGATGACGCAGCCACGGAAGTCGGCTAGGTACTCTTCGAGGATTTGGAGAGTAGTGATGTCCAAATCGTTGGTCGGTTCGTCAAGCACGAGGAAGTTGGGCGATCCCATCAGCACGGTGCAGAGGTAGAGCCGCCTCCGCTCGCCGCCGCTGAGTTTGTAGACGTAGGTCTGTTGCTTTTCGGGCGGAAAGAGAAAGTGTTGCAGGAACTGTGAGGCCGTGAGGCGGCGCCCCCCGCCGAGGTCTACGGTCTCGGCGATATCGCGGACAACGTCGATGACTTTCATGTGGGTGTCGAAAGCTATTCCCTCTTGTGAGAAGTAGCCGAACCGTACAGTCTCGCCGATGACAAAACGTCCGCTGTCGGGTTTTACCTGTCCAAGGAGCATCTTGACAAACGTCGATTTGCCCGATCCGTTCGGCCCGATAATGCCCATTTTTTCATAGCGTGTGAAATTATAATAGAAGTCCTTTATTATAATTTTGTCATGACCGAAACTTTTCGAGACATACTCGGCCTCGAAAATCTTGCTGCCGATATAGCTGCTCTTCACTTCGAGGCGGGCCGCGCGTTCCTGCATTCGTCGTTTTGCAGCCTGTTCGAGTTCGGCAAACGCCTCGACACGATAGCGTGCCTTGTGCCCGCGTGCGCAGGGCATGCGGCGCATCCATTCCAGCTCCTTGCGGTAGAGGTTGCTCGCGCGGGCAATGGAGGCGTTGACGGCATTCATGCGCTCTTCACGTTTCTCTAAATAATAGCTATAAGAGCCATGGTAATTATATAATGTGTGGTCGGCCAGTTCAAGGATGTCCGAGCATACACGATCGAGGAAGTAGCGGTCGTGGGTGACGAGAAGCAGGCTCTTGACGTTACGACGGAGGTATCTTTCCAGCCATTCGATCATGTCGAGGTCGAGGTGGTTGGTCGGTTCGTCGAGCACGAGCAGGTCGGGTTCGGTCAGGAGCACGTTGGCCAAAGCCACACGTTTGACTTGTCCGCCGGAGAGTTGTGCGATAGGCTGGTTGAAATTCGAGATGTCAAGTTTCGAGAGTATCTGCTTGGCTCTTAATTCGTAGTCCCAGGCTTTCTGGCTGTCCATTTGCTCCATGAGCGTGTCGAGGTCCGGCGTGCCCGGCGTTGCGAGGCACTGTTCGTAGCGGCGGATGAGGTCGGTGGTCTCATTGCCGTGCCAGAAGCAGGCTTCGATCACAGACAATTCGCCGGGGTAGTCCGGTGTCTGTTCAAGGTAACCGACGCGCAGTCCGCGTTTATAAGTGATTTTACCGTCCTCGTAGTCCTCATCGCCGCACAGGATGTTCATCAGCGTCGATTTCCCAGTGCCGTTCTGTGCGATCAGTCCTACTTTCTGGCCTTCGGCCACGGAAAAAGAAATGTGTTCGAAAAGCACCAGATCGCCGATGCGCTTCGACAGGTTTTGTACATCTAAGTAAGGGATATTTGTAGCCATACGAGGGCGAAATTAGAGAAAAAAACCAAAACAACCGTGGCAGGTTGAAAGAAAAGTGTTACTTTTGCGCTGTGAAAAGTTCGCCGCCCGCGAAATTTCACTCCTGATACAGTCATTTCTCAAATACACAATCCCCTTACTCTGACGGCTTCGAGAGTGAACGCCGTGCTCGTAGGGACAATTCACACCCATAATGCCACTTTATACCAAAGAGCAATTAAACAGCAAGGAAGAAGTAGAACTACGCGAACTTGCCAGGGAGCTGCATGCCGAAGTGAGCAGTTCTGCCGACAAGGAAACGCTGATCTATGCCATTCTTGATGTGCAAGCTGAGCAAAGCGCTGCGGAGCAGAAAGCCGCTCCCAAGCGCCGTACACGTATTGTGAAGAAAGACGTCGACCACGTTTATTCGGCCTCGAAGACAAAGACGGAAAGTTTCGAGAAAAAGAAAACCGTTGCAGAGGGTGAGCCCAAGCGCCGTCGCCGCAGCGTGAAAGCCGAGGCGGCCATTGAGGAACAGATGATCGCTGTCGGACAGCAGGAACTGCCTCTTTTGTCGCTACCAGTAGGCGGAACCGAAGGGGGCGAAGCGGCGGAAAGCGGACCGATCACTGCGCAAATGTCCGAGGCTGCCCTGATGGAAAATCCTGTCGCCCAGACGGAAAATCCTGTTGCTGTGACAGAAATGACGGAAGTTCCGGCCGAAATGGAAAGCTCCATCGATGCCCAGGCGGAAGAGCCTGCCAAACAGGAAGAATACGTTGTCCCAGAGACAGAGGCTGTCACTAATGACGCGTCAATCACAGCCGAAGCTAAGGATAATGTCGGGACGCAATCGGCAGAAGCTTCCTTGTCGCCCGAAGTGGATTTCATTCCTATCGAGGATATTCCAGTCATCCAAAGCGACAATTATGATTCGCTGACGAGCGACTTGGTCAACAAGTTCGAGCGTCGGCCAACCGTTCCCGTGTCGTCCGACATTCCGTCGTGGACAGGAGGGCAATCCCTCACGCAGTCAGTACCGTATGCTGGCGCGTTCAACTTTGACAACATCCTGACAGGGAACGGCGTCCTTGAAATTATGCCTGACGGGTTCGGTTTCCTGCGTTCGTCGGACTACAATTACTTGTCGTCGCCCGACGATATTTACGTCTCGCAGAACCAAATCAAGATGTTCGGACTTAAATCCGGCGACATCGTTGAAGGCCCCGTCCGTGTGCCCAAAGAGGGTGAGAAGTTTTTCCCCCTTGTTGACGTGACGAAGATAAACGGTCTCACGCCTGCCGAAATCCGCGACCGCGTTCCTTTCGAACATCTCACGCCGTTGTTCCCGAACGAAAAGTTCAATCTTTGCACAGGTCATGGAGATTCTATGTCCGTACGCATCGTCGACCTTTTCACACCGATTGGTAAGGGACAGCGCGCTCTTATCGTAGCCCAGCCCAAGACGGGTAAGACAATCCTGATGAAGGAAATAGCCAACGCTATCGCCAAAAATCATCCCGACACTTACCTCATGATGCTGCTTATCGATGAGCGCCCGGAAGAAGTTACGGATATGGCGCGCACTGTAAACGCCGAAGTCATTGCCTCGACGTTCGACGAACCCGCTGCCCGCCACGTAAAGATAGCCGGTATTGTCTTGGAAAAAGCAAAACGCATGGTGGAATGCGGTCATGACGTCGTTATCTTCCTGGACTCTATCACACGTTTGGCTCGTGCATACAATACGGTGTCGCCTGCTTCTGGCAAGGTGCTCTCGGGAGGTGTCGATGCCAATGCCCTTCAAAAGCCCAAACGCTTTTTCGGTGCAGCCCGCAACATCGAGGGTGGCGGTTCGCTGACTATCATCGCTACGGCGCTCATCGACACCGGTTCGAAAATGGATGAAGTCATCTTCGAAGAGTTCAAAGGGACGGGTAACATGGAGCTTCAGCTCGACCGCACGCTGAGCAATAAGCGCATCTTCCCGGCCGTCAACATCGTGGCATCATCCACCCGTCGTGACGACCTCTTGCAAGACTCCCAGACATTGAACCGCATGTGGATTCTGCGCAAGTATATAGCCGACATGACTTCGCTTGAAGCCATGACCGACCTCAAACGCCGCATGGAAGGGACGCGGAACAACGACGAGTTCCTCCTTTCGATGAATTCATAATGCCAGGCCAATAAGTGAACTTTACCGCGCCCGCCGCCAAGCCTTGAAGCCTTGCGGCGGGCGCGGTTTTGTGTCGTAACGTGATGGATGGCAGTCGGCCTGCCGGTTAGCCGTTGGCTCCGATGTTTGGCGCTTTTATCGTTCGCTTACCCCCGAAACGTTCTTCGATTTTCATGCAGGCGGCGGGAAACCGTCATATAATGCGGCGCAATATGGGGATAGTCTTTGGAAATGCGTTATCTTTGCGCCGGGAAAATTAGCTTAATGGGTATTAAACCTATCCGACATACCGGAAATATGCGATTGTTGTGTGTGTGGCTCTGTGTCACGATCGTGTTACCGCTTGCCGCGCGTCAGCGGGTGGTGACGCCGCGAGGACAACTTGATGCGATTGAGAGACGCTATGCTGACTCATTGCGTTCGTTGGCCATGTCGTATAGAACATGGAAGTACACCGGTGCGGATACGTTGAGCAATCCACTTTACTTCCCGCTCTTCGCCCCTCCTGTCTTTTATACGTCAGCTATTGACAGCCTCCTGCGTCCCGGACGACCAGACAGTCACGATGGAGTCATTTCCGGCCGTGCGTTGGATTTGAACAGCAAGGTCAACATGTGGCTGGCTTACGCCTATCTGACCCATCCGCAGCAGACCACGGGCGTGGCTTCTGATGAGGAAGACGAGGCCATATATGACTCTGTGGCAATAGGGGAAGCGGACGAAATCAAGGCCGACATGAACCTTTCGGACGTGGTCCCCGCGAAGGTCATGGCCGAAGGTGTCGAACTGGATTGGGCTTCCCGTGGAATGAAATTACGTATATGGAAACCTGATTTCTGGACACTTAAAGTCACAGACTTTTCATTACAGTTCATGCAGTCATACATTTCGAGCAATTGGCACAAAGGAGGTGAGAGTAGCAACACTCTGCAAGCTTCTCTGACTGCCGAGGCGAACTATAATAACAAGCAGCGTCTCACATTTGACAACAAGCTGGAAATGAAACTTGGCTTTCAACGCTCGCGCGGCGACGACCTTCATCGTTTCAAGACCAATTCCGATCAACTCCGTTTGACGAATAAGCTGGGTGTGCGGGCCACGACGCGTTGGTATTATACGTTTTTGCTGCAAAGCTGGACACAATTTCACCCCAGTTATAAGAGTAACGACCCGAAGGTTTATTCGGATTTCATGTCGCCCTTTGAGTCGGTATTCTCAATCGGTATGGAATATAAGTTGTCGCTCAGCAAGTTCAACCTGTCGGCCACGTTAGCGCCCTTGGCATGCGATTTCAAGTATGTCGACCGGCTGGCCCTTTCGACGTCGTTCGGCTTGAAAGAAGGCAGGCATTCGAAGTTTGAATACGGTTCGAACGTAACTGTGAACTACACTTGGAATGTATTTAAGAACGTTTCGTGGACGGGACGCTTCTATTGGTACACCGACTACTCCCGCACACTGATGGAGTGGGAGAATACGGTCAACTTTACCATCAACCGTTTTCTTTCGGCCAAGGCTTATCTTTATCCTCGCTTTGACGACAGTGTCTCTCCCAATGCTGACGGTTCTTATTTCCAGTTTCTCGAGCAGTTGTCGCTTGGTTTGAGCGTCTCGTTCTGACGACTGGATTTTTCTCATATTGTTCTGTTCGAGGTTCCAAAGTACCGATTCGTTAAAAAAGCATGTTTATCCTTACTTTCCCAATTGCAGTAAGGCTGGTCGCTTTGAATTGCGTATCTTTGTGCGTCAAGAAAATAAATCCCAGTGAAAACCATCAGTCTGATAAAGCCGCATTTTATTCTTTTGACCTTTCTGCTGTCACTTTCGCAGTGGACTAATGCCCAAAGGTCGCCTTACGAGGCATATATAGATACTTATAAAGGTCTGGCCGTCGAACAGATGGAGCGCTATGGTATTCCGGCGAGCATCACTTTGGCGCAAGGATTGCTTGAAAGTGCTGCTGGTCAAAGCGAATTGTCACGTAAGGCCAACAACCACTTCGGAATCAAATGCGGAGGCAGTTGGAATGGACCGTATGTCCTGCGTGACGACGACGCCCGTAACGAAAAGTTCCGTGCTTACAGCTCGCCTCGTGAATCTTACGAAGATCATTCCGTCTTTCTGGCGACACGCTCACGTTATGCTTTCCTTTTCAAATACAAGAAAAGCGACTATAAGGCGTGGGCGCATGGATTGAAGAAAGCGGGCTATGCAACCAATCCACGTTATGCACATTTGCTCATCAAACTCATACACCGTTATGACCTTGATCGCTACGACAAGATGACGGTGTCTGACTTCCCCTCATTGCCGGGTGCTTTGGGGGAGGTAGCCGACGGCCTGATTGTGCGCCGCAACAACGATAATTATTACGTTATTGCCCGTGGTGGCGACACATTTGCTTCTATTGGCCGCGAGATGGGAGTGTCAGAGCGTAAGCTTCGCAAATATAATGAAGTCGATAAGCACTATCGTTTGCAGGCAGGTGATATTGTTTATCTTGAAAAGAAGCGTTCGAAGGCGGACAAGGCTTTCAAAGGAAAGTATCATACGGTGCGTCCGGGCGAATCACTCTATACGATAGCGCAAAAGTACGGAATACCTTTGAAAACGCTTTATAAGAACAATGACCTCACAGCGGGAGACGCCGCTTTCGTAGGAGGGCGTTTGAAGATCAGGTGAGCTGATCGTTATACTTTTATAACAGGAAAATACAGCCGTATACACCAGAAATCACTAACTTCGCATTAGATTTATAGTGTGGAGACATAAAACTTCGAAACGATGAAACCGTTAATTATTTTCCTTATCGGATTTTGCGCTCCGCTGTCTTTGCTGGCGCAAGACGACATGTATTTCGTTCCGTCGAAGTCCGAAGCCAAAGAGCCCGTTATGACGTATGCTTCCGTCGAAACTGGTGGAAATGTCGTCCGCGACGTGGATGAGTATAACCGCCGTGGCGCGTATGCCGAGTCCGCCGCGGAGGCAAACGACAGTACCGATTATGTGGATGAGGATATACCCGAAATGAGTTGCACGGAGCGAATCATACTTTTCCATTCCCCTTCAGTGGGCGTGGTCATAAGTAGTCCGTACTATTGGGACTACTATTATGATCCGTGGTGGTATGGTTCATGGCGCTGGCCATACTATGCGTGGAGTTCCTGGTGGTGGTACGATCCTTGGTATCCAGGCTGGGGATGGGGACCGCCTTATTGGGGGCACGTTTATTGGCCGCACCGTCCGTTGAACGTCGGTTCGGGGCTTGGGCAATGGCGCCCGGGACCGACGGGAGGTTATGTCCGATATGGAAGTGGTTATCGCCGTCCGTCGGCCGGACAGTTTACAACGAATCGCCTTGGAAACGTGAATACAGGACGTTTTGGAACAACGACGAACCGCCGTTTTTCGACAGGCCGCCGTAACTTCAACATGAACCGGTCGAGTGGAACGAATTCGGGGATCAACCGGACGTTTAACAACAACCGTCGTTTCAACAATTCAAGAACCAACAGCTCTATGCAGCAGCGTTCAGAGCGCTCGTTCTCGCCGAGCCGTTCGTTCAGCTCTCCCGGTCGTTCGTTCAGCTCTCCCGGCCGTTCAATCGGGACGTCTCGCGGAGGTGGACGGAGTTTTGGCGGACGCAGATAACAAAGCCTAAAAAAAGAAGCTATGAGACGTGATATATTTTTTATCGCCTGTGCCCTTTTGCTGGCTGGGCAGGCGGGGACGATGGTCGCACAAGACATTTACCGGGTTGGCGACCTGAGCAGTGAAGATTTGAATGGTACGGCGCGTTTCGTCGGTATGGGGGGGGCATTGAGCGCTTTGGGAGCCGACATGTCCGTGATGAGCACCAATCCTGCGGGTATCGGCCTTTTTCGTAGCAGCGACGTGTCGCTGACGGGAGGTATTGTGCGTCATGCGGATGCCAGCTCGTTTGCCGGTCGTAATGCGGCGGTTGCATCGTTCGACCAAGCCGGCTTCGTCTATGCCATTCCTGTCGGAGGAAAGACTGTCCGTTTTTTCAACATGGGATTTAATTATCACAAAAAGAAGAATTTCCATGCCTTGTTCGGCGGAGGACTTTCGGGATTGGACAATTTGGGAGTTTATAGTGGAATCTCGCAGTCGTGGGAGATGGCCAATCTTGCTTACATAGACGGCAGTCCGCTTGACCTTACCGTGGATGCAGACGGGGTCATGAGTTCTGATTTCGATTTGACTACTCCCGTGACCGGCATGGGGGCACTGACCCAGATGATCGCCCCCTATTATGATGAAAACGGAGAACTCGCAGGCTATGATCCGAGCTATGCGGTTTCGAATGCATCTCGCGTAGCGCGTTGGGGGGGGATACAGCAATACGACTTCAATTTCTCGACGAACTTGAAAGAACGTTTTTATCTCGGACTGACACTTAGCGCATATCATGTCGACTGGCATAATGCGACGAGCTACGGTGAAGTGCTTGTCGACGCAGATAATAATTATGGAGACTATACACTGAATGCCGAGGAAAGCCTGACAGGAAGTGGTTTTGACGTGAAGTTCGGTCTGATTGTCCGTCCGATAGAGGAATCAGCTTTCCGCATAGGCCTGTCGTTTACGAGTCCTACGTTCTACACCTTGACACACAGTGCTTATGCTTGGATGGCGTCACCTTATACGGATGCGGACGGCATTCCATACAGTCAGGATGTCGAGGTGTCGCCGCATGACTATCTTGTGCGGACACCATGGAAGTTCAATTTCAGTCTTGGACATACTATCGGCAATTTCTTGGCTATCGGGGCCGAATACGAGTATTCGAACTATGCCACTGCAAAGGTCCGCTATTCTGACGGGTATGATGATTACTGGTATGACGAGTGGAGCGGCTATTCCACATCGGACGATTATGCACTTAACGAAGAAATCAACCGCTACATGAAAGGCGTGAGTGTTTTCCGTATTGGCGCTGAGGCCCGCGTGGCCGACGGGCTGTTCATTCGGGCCGGCTACAACTATGTGTCGGCGCCTATGGACGACGAGGCATATAACAACCTCTTTACCAGCAGTCCTTCGTACTATTACAGTGTGAGCACGGACTATCTCAACTTGGGTGCTACTAACCGCTATACGGCCGGCATCGGCTATCGTGGAAAGCATTTCTATGCTGACGTGGCCTACCAGTTCCAGCAGCAGGATGGTAAGTACTATTCATTCTACGTCTCACAGGACAACAGTGCACTGAATGCACTGCCTGCTATTCCAGTCAAACTGAACAGACATCAGGGATTATTGACAATCGGTTATAAATTCTAAAACAAGCAAACAGTAACGATGAATTTTTTTTCAACTACTTTGGCCGTACTGGCCGCAGCAGTCACCATGGCGTTCTCCTCCTGTTCCTCCGTCAACGGACTTACGCCAGAAAAATTGAACGGAGAGTGGAATGTTACTCTCTTGGAGGGCGAACCGATAACTCCGGCAGAAAACACACCGTACATTGGTTTCAACTTTTCGGAAAACCGGCTATATGGTTTCACGGGTTGCAACCGCATCATGGGAGGTGTTGACCTCAATGCGATAATCAAGGGTAAGGCGGACTTCACGAAGGTTGGTACGACGATGATGGCTTGTCCGGACGATAAGTATGAGCGCAAGTTTCTCAGTGCACTCTCGCGGGTGAAAAAGGCGGTGGCAGAAAAATCGGTAATCAAGCTTGTCGACGCGGACGGGAATACCGTGATGGAACTGACCGGAAAAAATGACAAGGCACAATAAGTCTTTGGCCGTACTAAAACGCCGCGGCATGCCGCGATAAGTAGGTCGGCGTATCCCTGAATCTCCCGTTTGATTTTTTCAGGCGGGGGATTTTTTTGTACCCGTCGTGGCCCACGGTCGGTGGGTAAAGATGGGCTACATTCGTGACTTATTGGTGTTTATTTGAGAAGCGGTAAATCAAGCGTGTGAGTGTCGCAATCGTTTGCGCGTTGGTAGCGTCGCTTTCGGTAGAGTCTTTGATAAATACAGCCGCGTAACACCGTTTCCCGTCAGGCATGTAAATCACTCCGGCATCGTTGTCTCCGGCCTTGTTGCCCCGCTCGTCGCGGTCCGAACTCCCTGTTTTGTGTCCCAGGGCGATGCCGGGTGGAAGTCCGGCCGGCATCTTGTCTGTTCCTGTCTGTGTGGAGCGCATCAGTCGTTCGAAATAGGCGCGTGCGGAGCTGTCGAGCGCGTTCCCTTCATATATTTCTTGGAGCAGTATCGCCATGGCCGACGGGTGGCACCAGTTGTTATAGACATTCTCTGTATTTTCATGCATATCCTGTTCTGTTTCAGAAATATGCATCTTTTTTCCTATCAGTTTCTCCACAGTCCGTGCTACGACAGTGATGCCTCCCACGTATGCCGTGAGTATGTCTGCGGCGTTGTTGTCGCTCATCGCGACGCAATAGTGGAGCAGGTCGGCCAGCCGGATTTGCGTGGAGCGGTCTCGGAATGCCTCGCGCATGGGGCTGTATGTATCGGGATGCCACTGCTCGCGTTTCACTTCGATGCGGGTTGCGGGACTGGTGCCCGTGCTGGACATCTTTTGAAGTACAGCAAGGGCGACAGGCACTTTGTATACGCTCATCATTGGGTAGTGTACCGAATCGTTGAACGTGAAGAGACGGCCGTTGTGAATGAATGACACGCCCACTGTGGCGTGCAGTCCGGCAGTAACGCGGCTCATTTCGTTCCTGAGGCTGTCTGCCGGGTTTGCGTAAAATGGCATAGCAGCAGTCAGGATAAAAAGCAGGAGGGCACCGCCGCGGATGACTGTATGTCTTGTATGTAGGGTTCGGAAGCGGAAAGGGTGAGGTCGTTTCATGAATCGTGATATTGAGTCTTGGTTTGTGGAATAGCGTCGCGAAATTAATGATTTCCGGTAAGAGGTGCAAGCGCTCAATCCGTTTCCATCAGGTCGGTTCCCTGTTTTTACGGGATGGCTGACAGTGCGAACGGGGTGGCTGGTTGTCAAAACTGTCGCAGTATCCGTGCGAACTGATGTTTTGCCGTTTTTTTGCGTGACTCTTAACCGCTTTTTTCGAGCATGATTTCGTCCGGTGTGATTCTCTGGTGCTCGGTCCTTGACAATTGTCAGAATCCATTTTCGGGTAATCTCTATTTTCTTGTAGCTTTGTTGTCGTAAAATTCGTTTTTATTGTTTTTTATGTCGGTGATATGGGAGGGATTAGAAAACTTTTCCCTAATTTTGGGTGTCCAAAAACAAATAACACTGATAATGGAAGCTAATTTAGTAAAACCAGCCACTGGAAAACTCGGAGTCTTATGCGTCGGCCTCGGTGCTGTGAGCACAACGTTCATTGCCGGAAGTTTGATGTGCAGGAAGGGAATGGGTCTTCCTGGCGGCTCAATCACGCAGATGGCCAAGATTCGTGTAGGCCGTGGGGACAAGAAAACATATAAGCGCGTAGGCGAGATTGTGCCTCTTGCTGATTTGAAAGACTTTGAAATAGGTGCGTGGGATATATTTACCGATAACGCTTACCAAAGCGCCATGCACGCCGAAGTGTTGAAGCCCTGCCACATCGAACCGGTGCGCGACGAACTCGAGAGAATTGTGCCTATGAAAGCTGCATTCGACCCGGAGTATGTATCGCGCCTGCATGGTGAGAACATCAAGCAAGCCAGCACGCGCTGGGAACTTGTGGAGCAGCTCCGTGATGATATCCGCACGTTCAAAAAGGCGCACGGATGCGAGCGCATAGTTGTCATTTGGGCAGCATCGACTGAAAAATATATCCCTTATAACGAACAGGTTCACAAGAACTTGTCCGACCTTGAGGAAGCAATGCGTGCGGACGACCGAGCGAACATTTCGCCATCGATGTGTTACGCTTATGCCGCTATCGCCGAAGGAGCACCATTCGTGATGGGAGCGCCGAACCTTTGTATCGACATTCCAGCGATGTGGGAGTTTGCCGAAAAGCAGAATGTACCGTTAGCCGGAAAAGACTTCAAGACTGGTCAGACGTTGATGAAGACCGTTTTGGCGCCGATGTTGCATACGCGTTGTCTCGGCCTGTCAGGCTGGTTCTCGACAAACATACTCGGGAATCGCGATGGCGAGGTGCTCGATGCGCCAGAGAACTTCAAGACAAAAGAGGTGAGCAAGTTATCTGTGATTGACACTATCCTTGATAAAAACGAGCTGCCTGAACTTTATTCCGACATCTATCACAAAGTCCGCATCAATTACTACCCGCCGCGTGGTGACAACAAGGAAGGATGGGATAACCTTGATATATTCGGATGGATGGGACCGGATTACGGCATGCAGATTAAGATCGATTTTCTCTGTCGCGACTCCATTCTTGCGGCACCTCTGATGCTCGACCTTGTTCTTTGTGCTGATTTGGCAGCCCGCGCTGGTTGGAAAGGCATACAGACATGGATGTCGTTCTACTTGAAGAGCCCAATGCATGATTACGTGAAAGGGATTGAACCGGTTCACGACCTCTTCCAGCAGTTCGCCATGTTCAAGAATGCCATCCGTATGATGGGTGGCTACGAAGCCGATCAAGAACTTGATTGATCCTTTGGGAGAGAGGGGAGAATACCTCTTTCCTGTTCAGTATATGTGATAAAGCAAAATAACTCCGTACTATGAAAAGCTTCATGGCCGCCGGCAAGGCGTCTGTGGGGCTTTTCATATACAACAAGCTAAGACAAGTGAAGAAAAGTCTATTTCTTTTGTTTGCCTTCCTTGTGGCCGTTGCGCCATCTATGGCCCAGACAGTGACGGGCAGGGTGACGGATGCCCATACAGGCGAGCCGATACCTTTTGCCAATGTTCATTACGACGGAAGTGCCGGTGTGCAGACAGACACAGCCGGTTATTACGCCATAGCGCAGCGTAAGGGAACGCTGGTGTTTTCCTATATCGGTTATGAGACGCAGCGTATTCCGATCAATAAGGCAACGATCGTAGATGTAAGGCTTTTCTCGAAATCCAAAGAGTTGAAGGAAGCCGTTGTCAGTGGTCGGCGGGGAAAATATAGCCGCAAGAACAATCCTGCGGTGGAGCTGATGCGTAAAGTGATCGCGGCTAAGAAGAAAAGTGATCTTACTCAGCACGATTATTATAGTTACAACAGATACCAAAAGCTGACGTTCGCATTGAACGATGTGACGGAGAAAGTCTTTCAAGATGGAAGTTTCAAGCGTCTGCCGTTCCTTCGCGAACATGTAGAGCGCGACCCGGAAACTGGAAAATTCATCTTGCCCGTGTCCGTGGATGAAACCGTTTCGCGTCAGATATACCGAAAGGAGCCTAAATCGGAGAAGGAGATCATTCTTGGTCGCCGTTCGAACGGTGTGAATGAACTGTTCAGTACGGGCGACATCATGACAACCATGTTGCAGGACTGCTTTACGGACGTCAATATATATGAAGATAATGTCCGCCTGTTGCAATATCCTTTCGTGAGTCCTATCTCGACACGTTCGGCCATTCGTTTCTACCGTTATTTCATCGAAGACACGGTGATGGTCGATAGTGACAAATGCATTGAAGTCAGTTTTACACCAAATAATCCACAGGATTTCGGCTTCTCGGGCAGTCTGTTTATTATGGCGGATTCGAGCTATCGGGTAAAATCTGTGGAGATGGGCGTGCCTCATCGCTCTGACGTGAATTTCGTGGAACGCATGACGATTTCCCAAAAGTTCACGCAGTTGCCTACGGGAGAGCAGGTGCTAGTTGACGACGATATGACCGTACAGCTCAAGATTGTGGATTTCATTCAGAAGTTCCAAGTGAGACGTACAACTGAGTATTCTGGATATAGTTTTGCCGCGATAGGTGACCGTGAGTTCAACTTCAAGGGTTCGCAGCGGACTGACGCCAATGCCATGATGCGTGATGAGGCGTTTTGGGAAGAACATAGGTCAGAGTCACTGACTAAGTCAGAGAGTTCAATGGACTTGTTCATACGCCGTCTTGAAAATGTGAAGGGTTTTAAGCCCGTACTTTTCATCGCTAAGGCTTTTATTGAGAATTTTGTGGAGACGTCAGTTGATACAGAACGACCAAGCAAAGTGGACATCGGACCGATTAACACCATGATATCCCAAAATTTTGTCGACGGTCTCCGTTTGCGAGCCAGCGCACAGACGACAGCGAACCTCAACCCTCACTGGTTCATGAAGGGATATGTTGCTTATGGTTTTAAGGATGAGCGCTGGAAAGGTTCCGGAGAGGTGACGTATTCTTTCAACAAGAAGGCTTATCTTCCCCGTGAGTTCCCCGTCAGCAATCTTACGTTTACCTACACGCGGGATGTCATGTCGCCAAGTGACAAGTTTATGCCGACTGACAAGGATAACGTTTTTACGTCCTTCAAGTGGACGCGTGTAGATCATATGATGTACTATGAACGCTTCCGTCTGCTTTACGACCAAGAGTGGAGCAATGGCTTGCGCTTCGGTCTCGAATTTAAGCGCGAAGAGAATGAACCTACCGCAGCCTTGTTCTATCAGCCGTTAGACGCAGAGGGGACGCCGTCGCCCGATCACAGCAGGTATGTCCGCAGCATTAAGACTACGGATGCCCGAATCAGTCTTGAATACCAGCCGGGCGCCACATGGATAAACACCAAACAACGGCGTATCAAGGCTAACCACGACACACCGGTCTTCACGCTTTCGCATACGGTCGGCGTGCGTGGCGTGTTGGGTAGTGACTACGACTATAATTTCACGGAAGCCAGTGTATATAAGCGGTTCTGGCTCGCATCGTGGGGAAAAATCGACGCAACGGTCAAGGGAGGCATCCAATGGAACCGTGTACCTTATCCTTTGCTTATCATGCCTGCTGCCAACTTGTCATACATCGTTGAAGACAATACGTTCAGCCTTATAGATAATATGGAGTTCTTGAACGACCGCTATGTATCCGCTATGGTTTCCTGGGACATGAACGGGAAAATCCTGAACAGAATTCCATTGATCCGTAAGTTGAAATGGCGTGAGTATTTTGCCTGCAATGTGCTTTGGGGAACGCTTACGAGTAAGAACGACCCATGGAAGAATCCCGGAGACAGTCGTCTGTTCTATTTCCCAGGGCGATTTAATGCGAATGGGGAGTATGAGTATCTCTCAACCGTAATGGACAGAAAAACGCCTTATGTCGAGGTCGTGGCGGGTATACACAATATATTTAAGGTATTCCACGTCGAATATGTGCGGCGCTTGACTTATCTGGACCGTCCGGGCACAGACAAATGGGGCATTCGCTTTATGTTCCGTGTGACGTTCTGACGGCATAAAATAGAGGAGATGGAGAAGTTTGATTTGCACATACTTGGATGCGGGAGCGCGCTGCCGACAGTGCGACATAATCCAAGTTCGCAAGTATTGAATTTGCGAGAAAAACTATATATGATAGATTGTGGTGAGGGCACGCAATTGCAATTACGGCGAAGCCGATTGAAATTCGCACGTCTGAACCATGTCTTTATCTCGCACATCCACGGCGATCATTGTTTCGGGTTGGTCGGAATGATTTCAACGTTCTCCATGCTGGGACGTACGGCCGATCTGCATGTATATGCTCCCAAGGCTTTGGAGCCGGTCTTGCGTATGGAGCTCACGACATTCTGTCATGGCCTCGAATTTAAAGTCGTCTTTCATGCTCATCCAGACGGGTATGGTCTTATTTACGAAGATCCTACCGTAGCAGTCTACGCGCTTCCACTTTGTCATCGCGTCCCGAGCACAGGTTTCTTGTTTTGCGAAAAGCCTGTCTTGCCTCACATTCGTCGGGATATGGTGGATTATCTCGGTATTCCTTTTTATGCTATTCGGTCTATTAAAGAGGGAGCCGGATGGACTGCGGCTGATGGGCGTGTCATTCCACACGAACGCTTGGTATTCCCGGCTGATGCTCCTCGGCGTTATGCCTATTGCTCTGACACGACTTACCTTCCCCGCCTTGCTGATTATTTGCATGGCGTTGATTTGCTGTTTCATGAGGCAACATTTGGCGAAGGCAACCGTGTGAGAGCGGAAGAGACATTTCATTCAACCGCCCGGCAGGCCGCAATGCTCGCCCGTGATGCTGGCGTGAAACGCCTGTTGATTGGGCATTATTCAGCGCGGTACACCGACGAGCGCGTGCTGCTCGACGAAGCTCGTGAGATCTTTCCTGATACTCTGTTGGCCGAAGAGGGCATGATGCTCACTTTATAATAATTGTTCGTCCCGTCATTTGAAGAATAGCAAAATCCCTCCTTTTCTCCGATAGGGAAAGGAGGGATTTGACGTATAGGGTAGAAATTGTCTTCTTAGTTCTTGAAGAAATCCTTGACAGCTTCGTTGGGCACCATCTGCTCGTCAAAGATGTAAGCACCCGTCTTCGGGCTCTTCACCATCTTGATAACCTTGGTGTACGAACGTCCGTCGGTCTTTCCTTCCTGCAACGTTGCGACTGTTTTCTTTGCCATGGTTTCTTAGGATTACTTGATTTCTTTATGGATGGTCATTCTCTTCAAGATGGGGTTGTATTTCTTCAACTCCAAGCGTTCCGGGTGATTCTTACGGTTCTTGGTCGTGATGTAGCGCGATGTCCCGGGAAGGCCGCTCTCTTTCATCTCGGTGCATTCAAGTATGACTTGCACGCGGTTGCCTTTTGCTTTTTTTCCTGCCATAGTCTTGTGTGTGTTAAGCGATTACTTTGATGTCTTTCCAATCGCAATACCCCTTGGCTACCGCGTTGTTCAACGCAGCGTCAAGTCCTACTTTGTTGATCATACGGAGACCTGCTGCACTCAGTTTGAGCTCGATCCAGCAGTCCTGCTCAACGTAGTAAAATTTTCTCTTAAACAAGTTTACGTCAAACGTGCGCTTGGTACGGCGCTTCGAGTGCGAAACATTGTTGCCAATCATGGCCTTTTTTCCTGTAATTTGACAAATTCTTGACATCGCTATCTTTCTCTTTTTTAGTCTTTCTTTCCCGGTTTGGCCGGGTAATCCCAATACGAGGTGCAAAGTTAGGATTTTTTTTACAACCGAGCAAGTGTGACCCGAAGAAAATTACGCTTCGCTATCTGCTTCGTTCTCTTTAAGGAAGTCGCGTAGCATGTGCATGGCTGTTGTCGTAGCTTGTGCGATGTTTTTGTCGCGGCCGTTATCTTCTTCGAGTTTACAGGTCACGACTTTTTCGTTCGAGCCTACGGCAATCCAGATGGTTCCTACTTTAACGGTATCCGTGCCACCGCCGGGGCCTGCGAATCCGCTTACGGCAACGCAGTAGTCGGAGTGGAACAGTTTGTTGGCGCCTGTAACCATCTGGCGTACTACCTCTTCGCATACGGCGCTTTGTTCGCTGATGATGTCTTTGTCCACGCCGAGAATTTCTTCTTTTGTCGAGTCGGCATAACATACGAGGCCGCCTTTGAAGTAGTATGAACTGCCGGGGATGGCCGTGATGACGCTGGCGATGCGTCCGGCAGTGCAGCTTTCGGCGGTGCATAGCGTCTTGCCGGCCCGCCACATCATTTCGTTAATGTCTTTGCTGACGATTTTCAGGTCTAAGTCCATAGTGGTATTATCGTTTGGTTATATTGAGACACGGGAATATGCTGGTTTGTCGATCGGGCAGAAGTCGCGGTCGAGGTATTTGTAGTAACCGGTGATGGCAATCATGGCTGCGTTGTCCGTGGTGTAGCCGAACTTCGGGATGTAGGTACGCCAGCCCGCGCATTCTGCCTTTTGGGCGAATGCGTTGCGCAGACCGGTGTTGGCGGATACGCCGCCAGCCACTGCCACGTCTTTGATGCCGGTCTGTTTGACGGCTTTGGTGAGTTTGTCCATCAGGATGTCGACCACTGTCCGTTCGAGCGACGCGGCGAGGTCGGCTTTGTGATGTTCGATGAAGTCCGGGTCTTCTTTCAACTGGTCGCGAAGGAAATAGAGAAACGATGTTTTCAGTCCGCTGAAACTGTAATCGAGTCCCGGGATGTGTGGCTTGCTGAACTGGAATGCCTTTGGATCGCCTTGGCGGGCGAGGCGGTCGATTATTGGTCCGCCGGGATAGCCGAGCCCCATCACTTTCGAACACTTGTCAATGGCTTCGCCCGCGGCGTCGTCGATGGTCTGCCCGAGGATTTCCATCTTGTTGTAAGCGTCGACTTTGACGATTTGCGAGTTTCCTCCGCTGACAAGCAGGCAGAGGTAGGGCAGAGGGGGGACAGGAGTGTCTGCGCCTTCTTCTTTGAGAAAAAGTGCGAGGATATGCCCTTGCAGGTGGTTGGCTTCAATGAGCGGAATGCCCAATGATGTGGCCATTCCTTTGGCAAAAGAAACGCCCACGAGTAGCGACCCCATCAGGCCGGGGCCCAGTGTGACGGCAATGGCCGACAGGTCGTCCGGCTTGACACCTGCCCGTTTGAGGGCTTGGTCAACTACGGGGACGATGTTCTGCTGATGTGCCCGTGAGGCCAACTCCGGCACCACACCACCATAGGCACGGTGCACGTCTTGCGAAGCGGTCACGTTCGAAAGCAGCACTCCGTTCTTCAGCACGGCGGCTGACGTGTCGTCACAACTCGATTCTATGCCTAATATAATAATGTCTTTCACGCTTCTTTTTGTTTGGCTGTTTTAGTGCGTCAGGACTTCGAGGCCCTCTTCCGTCACGAGGAATGTGTGTTCCCATTGGGCTGAGGGGAGTTCGTCTTCCGTCACGACGGTCCATCCGTCTTCTTCGTCGATGAACACACGCCACGTTCCCATGTTGATCATCGGTTCTATGGTGAAAACCATCCCCGGGACGAGGAGCATGCCCCGTTCGTGCGTGTTGTAATGGTTTACTTCGGGGTCTTCGTGGAATTCTAAGCCTACGCCGTGGCCGCAGAGGTCGCGCACTACGCTGAACCCGTTGCGTTTGGCATGGTGTTCGATGGCTTTGCCCACTTCGCCGAGAAAGCCCCATGGCCGGGCGGCTTGGGCGCCTATTTCGAGGCATTCTTTCGTCACGCGCACCAGTTTTTCCTTCTCTGGCGTTGTCTGCCCGATGATGAACATGCGCGATGCGTCGCTGTAATATCCGTCAAGGATGGTCGACACGTCGACATTGATAATGTCGCCTTCTTGCAACACCTCGAACTCACTCGGTATGCCGTGGCAGACCACCTCGTTCACGCTTGTGCAGACGCTTTTGGGGAATCCCTCATAGTTCAGCGGGGCGGGAATTGCGCCGTGGCTGACGGTGTAGTCATAGACGAGCTTGTCGATGTCGGCTGTCGTCATGCCGGCATGGATTTCCTGTTCGACGAGGTCGAGCACGCCGGTGTTGACAGCGCCCGAACGGCGGATGCCTTCAATCTGTTCGGGCGTTTTGATCATGTCACGCCGTGGGACAAGTATGCCTTTGTTCTGGTAACTTAGGATTTTCTTGTCCAGCTCCGTCAGGGGCTCACCGTGCTTGATCGTCCAATTCCGTTTCTGTCTGCTCGTCATGGTACCTTTTTTCTGTTCGACAGCGCAAAGTTACGATTTTTTCTGTGGACTACGGCACACGGCGGGGAGCGCTTTGCTTTTTTTAGTGCACAGGTCGGACCGTTGCCTGTTTAGCGCCGGTTGGCTGTTCCGGGTGGCGGTTCGAGCAGTCGCCTGCCAGCTGGAATGGTCGCAGCGTCCGTTTTTCCTAATCGCCGTCCTGTATATTCTGTCAGCCGGTTTGTCCTTCCTGTCGCGGTATTCTGTCATCTTGGCTGTGGTGCCTGCCCTTTTCTCTGTTGAGGCTGCCTGCGTCCGTGACGTGCCTGATGGTGATTGTGTGCCAACCTGTTTGGCCATGTCCCGTTTTTTGCGTATCATTGCCCCTACGTTCTGGTCCCGCACTTTGGGACAGTATTCAAAATAAGTAAGAGAAACACGAAAGACAAGCAAATGGAAATCAAAGAGTATATCCGGAAAAACGAGGAACGTTTCCTCGACGAATTGGCAAGCTTGGTGCGCATCCCCAGTGTGAGTGCCAAACCCGAGCATCGCGCCGACATCGACCGTTGTGCGGCGCGTTGGTGCGAACTCTTGCTGGCCGCAGGAGCCGACAAGGCGTGCGTGATGCCTTCTGAGGGCAATCCGTTGGTCTATGCCGAGAAGTGCGTCGACCCGTCTCGGCCGACAGTGCTCGTCTATGCCCACTACGATGTCATGCCGCCTGAGCCGCTCGATCTTTGGCGCACCCCGCCGTTCGAGCTCACCGTGGCCGACGGGCGGATATGGGGCCGGGGCGCCGACGACGACAAGGGGCAGGCGCTCATTCAGGTAAAGGCTTTTGAGTATCTTGTCCGCGAGGGACTCTTGCATCACAACGTGAAGTTCATCTTTGAGGGCGAGGAGGAGATAGGCTCTCCTAGTCTCAACGGTTTTCTCCGTACGCATCGGGACCTGCTCCGCGCGGACGTCATCCTCGTATCCGACACGAGTATGCTCGGCGCTGATTTGCCTTCGCTCACCGTGGGGTTGCGCGGGCTGGCCTATTGGGAAATCACGGTTACCGGACCGAACCGCGACCTTCACTCCGGCCATTTCGGCGGGGCCGTGGCCAATCCGCTGAATGTACTGTGCCGGATGCTGGCAGGTGTGGTCGCTGCCGACGGACGCATTGCAGTGCCGGGTTTTTACGACGACGTGGAGGACATCTCGCGCGAAGAGCGCGCCATGATAGCCGACATACCGTTTGACGAGGAGGCCTACAAGGCTGCAATTGGCGTCTGTGAACTCGAAGGCGAGCGGGGGTATTCGACGTTGGAGCGCAACAGTTGCCGTCCGTCGTTCGACATTTGCGGGATTTGGGGCGGCTATACTGGCGAAGGGGCCAAGACTGTTCTGCCGTCGTGGGCTAAGGCCAAGGTGTCGTGCCGCCTTGTCCCGCACCAGGATCACGAAAAGATTTCCCGGCTTTTTGCTGATTACATTCGCTCCGTTGCGCCCCGCAGCGTCACCGTCGAGGTCACGTCCATGCATGGTGGCGAGGGCTATGTCTGTCCGCTTTCGCTCCCGGCTTACCGGGCTGCCGAGCGGGCCTTTGCCGATGCTTTCGGGCGGTCTCCATTGGCTGTGCGTCGCGGCGGAAGCATCCCCATCATCAGCGACTTTGAGCGCGAGTTGGGTATCAAAACGGTGCTTATGGGCTTTGGCCTTGAAAGCGACGCCATCCATTCGCCTAACGAAAATTTCCGGCTCGACATCATGCGCCGGGGCATCGAGGCTGTCGCCTTGTTCCATCAGTATCTTTGAGTCTGGGTCGCTCCGGTGTCAGTTTTGCGCTGTTTCGCGGGAGCAAGCAGCCCGGCGTCGGCAGTGCCTCATCCAGGCGAAGCCGGCTACGTCGGCCAACGCCCAGCCGATGGGGATGGACCACCAGATGCCCGTCACACCGATAGCCGGGATTGTGGCCAGCCAGTAAGACAGCACGACACGTGTGCCCAGCGACACGACGGTCAGCACCACCGACATGCCCGGCTGGCGCACGGCACGGTAGTAGCCGTAGAGCAGGAAAAGGAGGCCGATGCCTACGTAGAACGCGCCCTCAATCCGCAGGTACTCTACGCCGATTGCGAGAATTTCCGTTTCGTCGGGCAGCACGAAGATGAGCATCAGCTGACGTGCCAGGAAGAAGACAGCCACCGACACGAGCAGCGAGAACGCCACGGTCACGGCCAGTGCGCTCCGCAGGCCGCGGCGCACGCGGTCGTGGCGGCCTGCACCGTAATTCTGTGCAACGAAGGTGGAGAACGCGTTGCCAAACTCTTGTACCGGCATGTAGGCGAACGAATCGATTTTTACGGCAGCGGCAAAAGCTGCCATGACGGCCGTGCCGAAACTGTTGACGAGGCCTTGCACGAGCAGGATTCCGAAGTTCATCACCGACTGCTGCACGCACGTCAGGCTCGAAAACGCGGCAATCTCGCGCAGGCAGGCCCGGTTCAGTCGCAGGTCTGTGCGGTGCGGGCGCAGTTCCGGACGGCGCTGGTAAGTATAGGCTACCAATCCCGCAGCTGCTACTGCCTGTGAGGCCACTGTGGCGATGGCCGCACCTTCTACTCCCCATCCAAGGTGGAGTATGCAGAGCAAGTCGAGCCCTATGTTGAGTACCACGGAGACGGCAAGGAATTTTAGTGGTGTTATGGCGTCGCCCACCGCACGTAGCAACGCTGCATAGAAATTGTAGACAAAGGTGAAGAAGAGGCCGCAGAAGATGATCCAAAGGTAGTTGCGCATGTCACCGTAGATGTCGGCCGGTACGCAGAGCAGCTGCATGATGGGATCGATAAGGGCGAATACAGCCACGTTGAGCACCACCGTGATTGTGCCGATAAGAACGAACGCCGTGGCCACGCTGCGCCCCAGCAGGTCGAGCCGCCTCGCGCCGTATTGCAGGGAGAAAACCGTCCCGCTCCCCATAGCCAGTCCGAGTAACACGGACGTGAGGAACGTCATCAGCGTATAGGCCGATCCCACCGCAGCCAGCGCGCCGGCGCCGATAAAGCGGCCCACGATGAGTGTGTCGGTAATGTTGTAACATTGCTGCAAGAGCGCGCCCAGCATCATCGGCAGTGTAAAGCGGAGCAGGCGCGAAGTAATGCCGCCCTGTGTGGGAACTCATTAGCATAGCAACATCAAATAGAACAGCGCACCAGAAACCTAATCTGTTAGAAATGAGCTGCTTTTCATTATCTGGCACACCTTTCAGAAACGGATTCAGACGGAATGATGAATCGGTTCCGTTTCTTAACCGTTAACAGGTTGTTTCGGAAACCTGCCGTGTTAACCGGATGATTGAAAAAAGTTCCCTGATGGGTTGCTTTTCTATGATACTCAGTATTTTGCGTAGCGATGAACGCTTACATACATACTAACTTTGCGAACAAAAAATGTAGGCGTATGAAAATTGAGAAATTCAAGGTCTTGCTGTTTTTGAAGAAGACCGAACCCGACAAGTCGGGCAAAGCTCCCATCATGGGACGTATCACATTGAACCGGACGGTGGCACAGTTCAGCACCAAGCTATCGTGCACACCCAAGCTGTGGAACGTGCGTGAAAACCGTCTGGAAGGAAAGAGCCGCGAGGCGGTGGAGACCAATGCGAAAATCGAGAAACTCCTGCTGGCCATCCATGCGGCATTCAATGAATTGCAGGAACGGAAACGCGATTTCGGCGCGGCGGACGTGAAGAACCTCTTCCAGGGAAGTATGGAAACCCAGATGACCCTGCTCCGGCTGTTCGACCGTCACATCGAGGAAACGAGGGAGCGCATAGGCATCGATGTGTGCGCTTCCTCCATGAGCACCTACCATTATGCGCGGAAGACGCTCGGCGAATTTGTCAGGAAAAAGTACAAGGTGAAGGATATCGCTTTCGGCGCATTGAACGAACAGTTCATCCGGGAATACCAATCCTATATCGAGGTAAAATGCGGGTATTCCAACCAGACCTCACGGCATCACCTGGCCCTGCTGAAACGGATCTGCCGGATTGCGTACAAGGAAGGCTTTTCCGAACGGTACCATTTCCTGCACTTCAAGATACCCAAGCAGAAGGAGACCACCCCGAAGGCGTTGAGCCGTGAGGACTTCGAGAAGCTGCGTGACCTGGATATTCCGGAAAAGCGCCGTTCTCTCGTCCTTACGAGGGATCTGTTCCTGTTTGCCTGTTATGCCGGAACCGCCTACGCGGACACCATATCCATTACCCGTGAGAACCTGTACACCGATGATGAAGGCAGCCTGTGGTTGAAATACCGGCGGAAGAAGAACGAACTGACGGCGCGCCTCAAGCTGCTACCCGAAGCCATTGCCCTCATAGAGAAATACCGGGACGATTCACGGGAGACCCTGTTCCCCAACCAGCTGTACAGCACGCTCCGGGCGAACATGAAAATCCTGCGTGTCCTTGCCGGACTGACGACCGAACTCGTCTATCATATGGGAAGGCACTCGTTTGCCTCGCTTGTCACGCTCGAAGAGGGCGTACCCATCGAAACCATCAGCAAGATGCTGGGACATAACAATATAAAAACGACCCAGATCTATGCCCGTGTCACCCCGAAGAAGCTGTTCGAGGACATGGACCGCTTCATTGAGGCGACCAAAGATCTTGTACTGGTTTTATGAGAAAGGGTTGTAAAAACAAGATTGGAAAATATAAATGTAGAATATCAGCTAAAAAGAACCATCATGCGTAGCACTTTCAAGATATTGCCCTATATCAATAGGAAAAGAATCAAGTCCGACGGCACGACCGCCGTCCTTTGCCGTGTGTCCATCGACGGCAAGAGCATCCTCATCACGACCGGCATCTTCTGTCGCCCGGAGGATTGGGACAGCCGGAAGGGAACCATCCGCCAGCCCCGCGAGAACAACCGCCTAGCGGAGTTCCGCCTGAATCTGGAGCGGGCTTATGACCGCCTGCTGAAAGAACAGGGGGCGGTCAGCACCGAACTGCTGAAAAATGCCGTGACGGGCGTGGCGACCATTCCACAGACCCTGCTCAAAGGTGGCGAGGCGGAACGGGAGCGGCTCAGGCTGCGTGCCGAACAAATCCATTCGACTTCCACTTTCCGGCAGTCGAAGACCACGCAGCTCAACCTGAAACAGTTCCTCCAGTCCCGTGACCTGGAGGACATCGCCTTTTCCGACATCACGGAGGAGTTCGGCCATTCGTTCAAACTGTTCCTGAAAAAGGAACTGGGTTATGCCTCCGGGCACGTGAACCACTGCCTGTGCTGGCTGAACCGCCTTATCTACATCGCGGTGGACGAGGGCGTGCTCCGGTGCAACCCCTTGGAAGATGTGCACTATGAGAAAAAGGACCCGCCCAAGATGCGCCACATCAGCCGCAGCGAGCTGAAACGTCTTATGGCCACGCCGATGCCGGATCCCAAAGTGGAGCTGGCCCGCCGCATGTTCATCTTCTCCTCACTGACCGGTCTGGCGTACGCGGACGTGTATAACCTGTACCCCCGCCACATCGGCAAGACCTCGGAGGGCAGGCTCTATATCCGCAAGCCGAGGGAAAAGACCGAGGTGGAAACCTTCGTCCCCCTGCACCCGGCCGCGCGTCGGATACTGGAACTGTACAACACCACGGACGATACCCGTCCCGTGTTCCCCCTGCCCAAACGCGACATCCTCTGGTACGATATCCATGGGCTGGGTGTCATGCTGGGCATCAAGAAGAACCTTTCCCATCATGCCGCAAGACACACCTTCGGCACCCTTTTGGTCTCCGAGGGTATTTCCATAGAAAGCGCGGCGAAAATGATGGGCCATGCCGACATCAACAGTACCCAGATCTATGCGCAGATTACCGACTGCAAGATATCAAAGGACATGGACCGCCTGATGGAACGGCGCAGCAGCCGGAACGGAATGTCAATGGATGAATAACCAAAAAGTCAGAAGTCATGGAACGTCACATTATCACCTTGGACGAACACGGCGTACTTCATGTGCCGGAAGTGTCCGGGACAGCCGTCTGGATGAATGAACCGGAACTGATGGAACTGTTCGGCGTGGTTGCCCCCACGCTTCGTGCAGCGATAAAGGCTGTGTACAAAAGCGGCATCCTGAATCCCGGCGAGGCAGAACGGCGTGTCCGTCAGGCGGACGGCTACGGGACAGACATCCTGTACGGCCTCCCGTTGGTCATTGCCCTTGCTTTCCGTCTTCACTCCTATGGAGCAAAGCGGCTGCGTGAACAGGTCATCGGAAAATTCACTTGCCATGGTGGACGGAATCCCGCCCACCTGTTCATCTTTCCGGTCAGTCCGCATTGGCAAATGGTACGGAATTGACCGTATTAATCCACTCAAGCACAATGAAGCGGCGCATCATGAGAGATTTGTCTCCCGTGATGCGCCGCTTTCGTACATCCCATGCAGGTGGCCGAATCATTAGCTAATGGTATTTGCAAATACCGGAAAGAATGGTCCCCCTTTTCAATGCGTACACGACCTCCACCGCCACCTACTGTTTTTCCATGTCCTTTCTCAGGTTCCATTGCGGAATGCCTCCCGATAGCCTTCTTTCAGCAACCGTTCGATATCCGACTCCCGGTACAGGATTTTCCCTCCCAGCTGGATATAAGACATGCGCCCCGCATCGCGGTATTCCTGCAAAGTCCGTCGGCAGGTTTTCAGCAGCTTCGCCACTTCCCGGTCCGTCAGGTAGCGTTCCCCGCCTAATACCGGACGGTAGTTTTCGGCCAATAACTCAATGTGGTCCAATGCGTGTTCCAACATTCTGAACAGCGCGGCCATCTGCCTGCTTTCTCTGGTCATCAATTCATTCATTGTCAGTCTGATTTAAGTGATACTCATTTACCTTCCTCAAATAGTTTTCCCTTTCAAGGCCGCCAGGCTGCGGCGTTCCTCCACCAGCGGCACGATGCGCCGCACGTCTTCCGCCCGGTAGAACATTTTACGCACAATCTGTGAATAAGCCAGCGTGCCGTTGTCACGCAGCGTCTGCAAGGTACGCGGGCTGATTTGCAGGATCTGGCACACCTCCGTGCTGTCCAGCCATTCACTGAGGCGTTTCTCATCCGCCTTGCGGCAAAATCTGTCCACCATTCCGGCTAACCGGTTGAAACGTGCCATCAATTCCTCAAAAGTCTTTTGCTCGATTACAATTACATTTTCCATAAGATTACCGTTTAATTGTGATTACGCCGCAAAGTAAACGGATAAGGAAGCAGAGTCCACCACTTGCCTCATGCGTGGCAGCATTTGGCGTTGCCGTGGCAGCCGTTGGCGTTCTTCGGGTACATCTACCTTCCAATCGTTCCTATTCCAGTTCCTGCCCCGCTCCATAATGTATATATAATATAATAAGGTATAAGGCTCTCCATGTACTATGATGGATGAAAACAGCAGCTTAAAAGCCTTTTCAGACCTGCCGGACGAGACTTTTCAAAAAAATCATTGCCGACTCGGTAACGACTATGGAAAACACCTCTTGCACAATACCGATTTTTGCAGAGTAATCATCAACAAGGAACGATATGGATACAGAGAAAATGAAACAGAACCCGGCCGTGGAAGCGGCGGGAAGCAGTGGCGGGCAAGCCGCGAGAATCTTCAAGAAGGAGAATATCCCGAAGACGGCGGGAACGCTCGGGCGGGACACCTTCGAGGAATGGATGGGGCGCATCATGGAACGCTTCGACCGCCAGGACCGGATCATCTCGGTGCTGGTAAACAAGGATGCCGCCGGAGTGAAGTACCTGGACGGGGAACGGTTGTATGACAACCAGGACCTGTGCGAGATGCTGAGGACAAGCAAACGGTCGCTGCAACGCTTCCGCAGCAAGTACAGGCTCCGCTACCAGCGGATCGGGCACAAGACCTATTACAAGGAATCGGACGTGCTGGAGTTCATCAGCCAGAATATGGAGGAAGTGCTGCAAGGCGGCACCAAGGTACTCCGCATGAAAGAGCAACCCGGCATTGACGTGCCAAAAACAAAATCCGGCAAAAAGCCGGGCAACAAGAAGTATTCACCTAAAAAATAAAAGTAAAAATGAGGACAACAGAAAAAGAAAACATGGCCATGACGGCTGAAAAAGGAGAACAGAAATCGAGTTTGGCAACCTGCAAGGAAGCCTTGGCGGACTACAGGCGGATTTACCTGCCCGTGCCTGCTATTGAAGACCGCAAGTCTGTATTCCTCAGTAGAGAAACCCGTGACAGGCTGGACCGGATTGTCCGGTTGTTCGGAGAGCGGAAAATGAGTGTTTCAGGACTTACGGAAAATATCGTCCGCCGCCACTTGGAAGTATATGAAAAAGAAATTGACGAATGGCGCAAGCTGTGATTTTAATAACCCATTAAAAAACATCGGAAATGGAACAGAAAAAGAAAAAGCAAGAGGACGTGCTGGTCGTCCGCGATGAGAAGACGGGCGAGATCAGCGTGGTCGCCGGGCTGGACGGCAAGGGCTACCCCAAGGCGAAACCCGCCAAGCCGGAACACTCGCAGGAGTTCCTGCGCTTCGACCGCCACGGGGATGTGATTGACAACTTCTTCCGGAACTTCTACCGCCAGTGCAAGGAGCCGACGCGCTTCGGCTTCTACCGGGTGGCGGCGGACACGGTGGACGCGGTGCTGCCGGTCATCAAGGACCTGCTGAAAAATCCCGTGGCAAATGCCGACATGCTCGCCCCGCACAAGGTGGACACTGCCAAGTACCAGCAGGAGGTAACGGAGAATGTGAAACAAGAAATCAACGAACCCATTAAAAAGACAGAAGAAATGGAACAGAAAAAAGAAGAACAGAAACAGGATGTGCAGCAGCCAAATGCGGCTGAAACACAGGCAGGACAGGCACAGGAACCACAACAGAAGCCGGAGAAGCCGAACCTGATAGCGGACGGCGACGTGGACTGGGAGGAACTGCGAAAGTGCGGCATCGACAAAGAGCAGCTTTCGGAGAAAGACCTGAAAGCCCTAATGAACTACGGAAAGACGGGGCTGGTGGACGTAACCCCAACCCTCGGCGATGTAACATATAGCTTGCAAGCCCGCCTTTCATTTCAAAAGGCGGAGGGCGGCAAGCTGAAACTGACACCCCACTTCATCCGAAACGAGCCGCGTCTTGACATCCCGCACAGAGGTTACACGTTTACCGATGAGGACAAGAAAACATTGAAACGCACGGGCAACCTCGGCAAGCTCATCAACTTCGCCAATGAGAAGACTGGTGAAATCAAGCCTCACTACATCAGCATCGACCGCCTGACGAATGAAGTCGTGGACATTCCGGCCGACAAGGTGCGCATCCCGAACAAAATCGGGCAGACTAACCTGTCAAGGGAGGAACAGGACATCCTCCGTGCCGGACTGCTCTTGCCCAAGGAAGTGACGCTATCCAACGGGCGCAAATTCCCAGCCTTGTTGCAGGTGAACGCTGACAAACGCGACGTGGAGTTCGTGCCGGGACAGCCGAGGCAGCAGCAGTCCCAGCGTCAGGGGAACAGCCAAGACAAGACGCAGGACACCCCCGACGCGCAAGGGCAGAAGCAGGAAAATAAAGATAAGGGGAAACGCCGCTCATGGACGAATGAAGACGGGAGCATCCGCCCGATAGGAAAATGGAAAGAAAACATTTTCACCGACCAGCAGAAAGCCGACTACGTGGCAGGCAAGACGGTGGTGCTCGTGGGTGCGAAGGACGACCAAGGGCAGCCCTGCACGAAGTACCTAAAGTTCGACCGCGAGAAAGGCCGTCCGTTGACCTACTCGCAGAACCCCGACCTCGCGCAGACCGTCGCCCCGTCGAACGAGAGCAAGACACAACTCGCTGTGAACAACGAGGGCAAGACCAACGAGGCGACCAAGCACGTGAAAGATCCGTTGCAGCAGGGTCAGACCGCCCCGAAGGACGATGCGCAGCAGAAGCAGCAGACCAAGAAATCCAAAGGCATGAAGGTGTCCTGATTGCCGCCACTAAATCCATCCAAAAATGGCGAGGAATTGAAACGGGCATCACAGCCACCCTGTGACCCGTTTCATCCTTAGCCAAAAGAAAAAAGTATCAACGATTAAAACAGAGAAAGACATGATTACCATATTGGCAGAGAAACCGAGCGTCGCCCGTGAAATAGCGCGGATTGTCGGCGCGATGAAAAGAGAAGAAGGGTATTTCACGGGGAACGGCTACCACGTGACATGGGCGCTGGGGCATCTGGTGCAGCTTGCCCTGCCCGACGGGTACGGCATCAAGGGCTTCCGGCGCGACAGCCTGCCCGTCATCCCCGAAAGGTTCGAGCTTATCCCCCGTCAGGTGAAGACGGACAAGGGCTGCAAGGCGGACGCGGCAGCGGTGAAGCAAATCAAGGTGATAACAAAATTGTGGAACGAGAGCGAGGGCATCATCGTGGCGACCGACTGCGCCCGTGAAGGGGAGCTTATCTTCCGCTACCTGTATGCTTATATAGGCTGCACCCTGCCGTTCCGACGGCTGTGGATAAGCTCGCTGACCGACGCCGCCATCCGCAAAGGGCTGAAAGAACTGAAGGACGGGCGCGAGTATGACAACCTCTATCTTGCCGCCAAAGCAAGAAGCGAAGCCGACTGGCTGGTGGGCATCAACGGCACGCAGGCATTGACCATCGCCGCCGGACGGGGCTCGTATTCCGTGGGGCGTGTGCAGACACCCACGCTGGCGATGGTCTGCCAACGTTTCTGGGAAAACAAACGTTTCACGCCCGAACCGGTACACCAGCTCCATTTCTCCACTCCGTCGGTGAGCGTGGATGAGCTTGTGAAGTTCACCTCGGTGGAGAAATGGAAAGACAAGGAGGAAGCAGCTACATTATATAATAAGGTAAAAGCGAAGATGTGCGCCACCATCGTGAAAGTCGAAAAGAAAGAGAAGGTGGAGAACCCTCCATTATTATATGACTTAACTACGCTCCAAAAGGAGGCGAACACGAAGCACGGCTTCACGGCGGAACAGACGCTCACCCTCGTGCAGAAGCTCTACGAGGCGAAGCTCGTCACCTATCCGAGAACATCCAGCCGCTATATCCCGGAGGATGTGTTTGCTGAAGTGCCCATGCTGTTTGACAGGCTTTCAGCCCATTCGTCGTTTGCCGATAAAATCGAAAGCATGGGCGACCTGAACCGCCGCAGCGTGGACGCATCGAAAGTGACCGACCACCACGCCCTATTGGTAACGCCCAACCGTCCGCTGGCGCTCTACAAGGATGAGCAGACCATCTACGATATGATTGTGGGGCGCATGATTGAGGCGTTCTCCCCGGAGTGCGTCAAGGACACGACCACCGTCCGTGCGGAGTGCGAGGGCGTGGCGTTCGAGGCGAAAGGCTGCATCGTCCGCAAGGCGGGCTGGCGTTCGGTCTATGGCGATGACAGGGAAGACACCGTACTGCCAGACTGGAAAGAGGGCGACACGCTGGCGATGAACGGCTGTTCGATGAGTTCGGGCATGACCCGTCCAAAACCGCTCCACACGGAAAGCACCCTGCTGGCAGCGATGGAGACCGCCGGATGCGAGGGTATGGAGGACGAGGAAGTGCGCCAGGCATTGAAGGACTGCGGCATCGGCACGCCCGCCACCCGTGCCGCCATCATCGAGACCCTGCTTAAAAGGGAGTACATGGTGCGCGTGAAGAAGTCGCTCGTGCCGACGGAGAAAGGGCTTGCCCTGTATTCCATCGTGAAGGGCATGGACATCGCCGATGTGGAGATGACGGGACGCTGGGAGGCGGAACTGGCAAGAATAGAAAGAGGGCAAACACCGCACGAGGCTTTCATCCGCGACATCGAGGGCTACACCCGGAAAATCACCACGGAACTGCTCGCCTCGGATAAAATCTTCGGGCACAAGGCGTCGGGCTGCACCTGTCCCAAGTGCGGCACGGGCACGATGCAGTTCTACGGCAAGGTGGTGCGCTGTGATAATCCGGACTGCGCCCTGCCGGTGTTCCGCCAGATGGCGGGCCGGACGCTCGCCGATGCGGAAATGAATGATTTGCTGGCCAAAGGAAAGACGGGCGTCCTCGGCGGCTTCAAGAGCAAGCAGGGCAAGCCGTTCAGCGCGATGGTCACATTCGATGCGGATTTCAACACGAGATTCGTGTTCCCGGAGAATAAATCGGCAAGAAAATCCATAAACAAGAGAGGAGGCAGAAAATAAATGATTAATTTTGCCACTGATTCATGTCATAATCTGTTTCAACTCGTTGATACTCGTTATTTACATGGATTTAGTGGCGGCACTCGGAGGGATACCGGGTGCCTTTTTTCTTCTTTTCCAATTCCATTTCCAATAATCCACTAAATCCATCAGAAAATGAAACAGAACAAGAAAACCGTTCCGGCGGAACTGTCCTACTACGGGCTGTACCTGCTGGACTACCTGAGAACATTCCATCCCGACAAAGTTTCCGACACGGACCTCATCGCAGAAAGGGAGGAAGCCGCCACCGCCGCCTTTGAAAAGGAAAGGCTGGCGGGCGGCACGGTGGAAACGGCCCACGAGGAAGCCATGCGCGTCCTGCTGCGGGGGCTGCACTTCTCGCCCTACGCCCTGCTGCGCGAGGTCGTGGAGAGGGAGTTCGCCGACGAGGTGGCGGTACAAGACCGTGAGGCGTTTTGCCACAGGCTCTATCCCTACTTGACAAACCTGTTCGCCGGTTACGATACGTCGGACGACACTTTCGCCCTGTCGCCCGCCCATGACCTGCTCTATACAGAGTTGGTCGGAACCGTCGTGCTTTATCTGGAGGCAAGTCATGGCGTTCAATAGGAAACAGAAGCTGCGCGACAACATCGAGGCGGTACGCACGGCGTTCACGCTCGACCGGGAACGGCGCACCCCGACGGAAAGGGAACGCGCGCTGCTGGAGCGCTACTGCGGTTTCGGCGGCTTGAAGTGTATCCTGAACCCGGCAAGGGAGCTGGCGGATGCCGCACGTTGGGTGAAGTCCGACCTCGAACTGTTCGCTCCTACGGTGGAGCTGCACCGCATCATCCGGGAGAACAGCTGGGACGAAACGGAGTACAAGCGGTATGTTGACTCGCTGAAAGCCTCGGTGCTGACGGCGTTCTACACGCCGCAAGCCATCACAGACACCATCGTGGATGTGCTGCATGACAAGAAAGTGCGCCCGAAGCTCGTGCTGGAGCCTTCGGCGGGCATGGGCGCGTTCATCGCCCCGGTGTTGTCGGACAACCCGCAGGCGGAGGTGATGGCCTTTGAGAAAGACCTGCTGACGGGCAAGATGCTCGGACACCTGTATCCGCAGCAGAAGATACGCACGGAAGGTTTCGAGAAGATAGAAAAGCCGTTCCTGAACCATTTTGACCTCGCCATCTCCAACATCCCTTTCGGGGACATCGCGGTGTTCGACCCGGAATACACCAATGGCTCAGTATTCAAAAAGATAGCGGCAAAGAAGGTGCATACCTATTTCTTCCTGAAAGGACTGGATGCTGTACGTGACGGCGGCATCGTGGCGTTCATCACCTCGCAGGGCGTGCTGGACACGGAGAGTAACGGCGGCACACGCTACATGATGATGAGAAAGGCGGATTTGGTGTCCGCCATCCGCCTGCCGAACAACCTGTTCACGGACAATGCCAACACGGAGGTGGGATGCGACCTGATAATCCTGCAAAAGAACGAAAGCAAGGAAGAGCTTTCCGAAGAGGACAAGAGATTGGACGATGTCGTAAAGAGCAACCATACGAACATTGCTACCAACGGGTATTTCTTCGACCACCCGGAACACATCATCCACACCGATGCGAAAATGGATACCGACCCCTACGGCAAACCTGCCATGGTCTATACGCACAGCGGCGGTGTGGAGGGTATCGCCACGGACTTGTACCGGATGCTGTCGACGGACTTGTCGGCACGGCTGGACTTGGAACGCTACAACGGTGTCAAGGGGGAGGAACATGAGACACGGACGATTTCCATCCAGCCGCAAGTTCAAGAAGCACAACAGCCGGAGGTGAGAATAGAAGAAAAGACAATACTGCCGAATACAGAAGCGGTGAAAGCCGCGCCGCAGACCGTGGAAACGAAACGGCCCGAAGCACCGGTTATGGACTTGTACGACCTGTTCGGCTTTACGCAGGAGGAGCGTAGATTAGCGGAACGCGGACTGAAGCCGAACAGAAAGAACGCCGGCAAGTCCAAACGTAAGAAACAGCAAGAACTTCCGCTGTTTACACTGTCGGAACTAAAACAGATGGAGGTGAAGCCGGAGAAAAAGGAGAAGCCGAAGCCCGAACCGCCCGCAGGGAAACCCGGCATTGACGATGACCCGGAGGATGCCGTTTACCGCAGTCTGGACTGGGAGACCAACCCACCCATCAACGGCTTCTATGAAACGATGATGTCGCTCACACCGGAACAGCGTGCCGAACTGCGCCGGATGGGAAAGGAAAAGATGGATGCCAATGCCGCCAAGCAAGCGGAAAAAGTGCGCCCAGTCTATCCGATAGAGAACGCTTATGAAGTGCGGGCGAAAAAACAGATTGAGCGTGTGGAAAGGGAGATGCGTGATGAGGAAGCTGCCCTGACGCCCGAAGAGCGGCAACGCCGGAAAGAAGAGGCGATGATGCCCCGTCCGTTCAAGGGCATCATGGAGCAGTACCTGAAAGACGGCTCATTGGTATGGGAACATACGGGAGGTGTCCGCTTCCAAATCGGGGTGCTGAAGGATGTCACCCGGTACGGGGCGACCTTCCAGCCGCTTGACATGGAGGGGATGCAGGCGCAGAAGGCACAGCTCTACATCGACTTGCGCAATACCTACGAGCGGCTCTACGCCCACGAAGCGGAACGCCACGAGGGAAACGCCCTGCTGCGCCGCAACCTGAACACCTACTACGACGAGTTCGTCATGCGCTACGGCAACCTGAATGCTAAGCACAACGCCAATCTCATCCTGATGGACGCTTCGGGGTGCAACATGCTCTCGCTGGAGCGCGGCGAGGACGGGAAGTTCGTCAAGGCGGACATCTTCGACCATCCCGTTTCCTTTTCGCAGGAAACGCTTGTCGAGGTGGAGTCGCCCGAAGAAGCCCTGTCCGCCTCGCTCAACCTGTACGGCGGCGTGAACCTGCCCTACATGGAGTCGCTTTGCGACCTGCCGCAATCGGAGATGCTCGAAACCCTGAAAGGACGGGTGTTCTACAATCCGTTGGCGGATGGCTATGAGATAGCCGACCGCTTCATCGCCGGGAACGTGGTGCAGAAAGTCGCCGATGTGGATAATTGGGTGAAGGAGCACGAGGGGCACGGGATGATGCCGCAGGCGCAGGAGGCTTTGGCGGTGTTGCGCGAAAGCATACCCGAACAAATCCCCTTTGAGGACTTGGACTTCAACTTCGGGGAGCGTTGGATACCCACGGGCGTGTATGCCGCCTACATGAGCCGCCTGTTCGACACGGAGGTACGGATAGCCTACTCGGAGAGCCTCGACGAGTATTCGGTGAAATGCGCCTATAAGACGATGAAAATCACGGACGAGTTTCTGGTGAAAGGCTACTACCGCAACTATGACGGCATGAACCTGCTGAAACATGCCCTACACAACACCTGCCCGGACATGATGAAGGCCGTCGGCAAGGACGAGCATGGCAACGACATCAAGGTGCGCGACAGCGAGGGCATACAGCTTGCCAACGCGAAGATTGACGAGATACGAAACGGCTTCACGGAGTGGCTGGAGGAACAGTCGCCGGAGTTCAAGAAAAGGATGACAGACATGTATAACAACAAGTTCAACTGTTTCGTGCGCCCGAAATACGACGGCTCGCACCAGAAGTTCCCGGACTTGGACCTGAAAGGTCTGGGGATACAGGATTTGTACCCCTCGCAGAAGGACTGCATCTGGATGCTGAAACAGAACGGCGGCGGGATAGCCGACCACGAGGTTGGAACCGGCAAGACGTTGATAATGTGCGTGTCAGCGCATGAAATGAAGCGATTGGGACTGGTACACAAGCCGATGATTATCGGTCTGAAAGCCAACGTGCGCGAGATTGCCGAAACTTACCGCAGGGCTTATCCCAACGCCCGCATCCTCTATGCGTCGGAAAAGGACTTCGCCGCCGCCAACCGGGTGCGTTTCTTCAACGACATCAAGAATAACGACTGGGACTGCGTCATCATGTCGCATGACCAGTTCGGGAAGATACCGCAGTCGCCGGAGTTGCAGCAGCGCATCTTGCAGGCGGAGCTGGACACGGTGGAGGAAAACCTCGAAGTGCTGCGCTCTCAGGGCAAGGACGTGTCAAGGGCGATGCTCAGAGGGCTGGAGAAAAGAAAAATCAACCTTCAGGCGAAGCTGGAAAAAGTGGAACACGCCATCAAGTCACGCACGGACGATGTGGTGGACTTCAAGCAGATGGGTATCGACCACCTTTTTGTCGATGAGAGCCACCAGTTCAAGAATCTGACGTTCAACACGCGCCATGACCGTGTGGCGGGGCTGGGCAACTCCGAAGGTAGCCAGAAGGCACTGAACCTGCTATTCGCCATCCGCACCATTCAGGAGCGGACGGGCAGGGATTTGGGGGCGACGTTCCTCTCCGGCACGACCATCAGCAACAGCCTGACGGAGCTGTACCTGCTGTTCAAGTACCTGCGCCCGAAGGCGCTGGAAAAGCAGGATATCCGCTGCTTCGACGCATGGGCGGCGATATTCGCCAAGAAGACGACCGACTTCGAGTTCAACGTGACGAACAGCATCGTGCAGAAGGAACGCTTCCGCTACTTCATCAAGGTGCCGGAGCTGGCGGCGTTCTACAACGAGATAACCGACTACCGCACGGCGGAGGACGTGGGCGTGGACCGTCCGGAGAAGAACGAGATACTGCATAATATACCGCCCACGCCCGACCAGGAGGTGTTCATCGGGAAGCTGATGCAGTTTGCCAAAACCGGCGACGCGACCATCTTGGGCAGGCCGCCGCTGTCGGAAACGGAGGAAAAGGCGAAGATGCTCATCGCCACGGACTATGCACGGAAAATGGCATTGGACATGCGCATGATTGACCCGAATTACGAGGACCACCCCGACAACAAGGCGAGCCATTGCGCCAAGATGATAGCGGAATACTACCACAGGTATGACGCGCACAAGGGGACGCAGTTCGTCTTTTCGGATTTGGGCACGTACCAGCCGGGCGGCGGATGGAGCGTCTATACCGAAATCAAGCGCAAGCTGGTGGAGGACTACGGCATACCCGCCCACGAAATCCGCTTCATTCAGGAGTGCAAGAACGAGAAGGCAAGGAAGGCGGTGATAGAGGCGATGAACGAGGGTCAGGTGCGTGTGCTGTTCGGCTCGACGAGTATGCTCGGCACGGGCGTGAACGCACAGCGCAGGGCGGTTGCCATCCATCACCTTGACACGCCGTGGCGCCCGTCCGACCTCGCTCAGCGTGACGGACGGGCGGTCAGGAAGGGCAACGAGATTGCCAAGCTGTACGCCGCGGGCAAGGTGGATGTCATCATCTATGCCGTGGAAAAATCGCTGGACTCGTACAAGTTCAACCTGCTGCACTGCAAGCAGACGTTCATCAGCCAGCTCAAAAGCGGCGCAATGGGGGCGAGAACCATCGACGAGGGGGCGATGGACGAGAAGTCGGGCATGAACTTCTCGGAGTACATGGCGATACTGTCGGGCAACACGGACTTGCTGGACAAGGCAAAGCTTGAAAAGAAAATCGCCTCGCTGGAGGGTGAGCGCAAGTCGTTCCACAGGGGCAAGCGCGATTCGGAGTTGAAGCTGGAAAGCAAGACCTCGACGCTGCGCAACAACCAAGCCATTATCGCCGCCATGACGGAGGACTGGGAGAAGTTCACCGCCGCAGCCAAGACCGACAAGGACGGCAACCGGCTCAACCTGATAAGGATTGACGAGCTAAGCACGACCGACGAGAAGGCCATCGGCAAGCGGTTGCAGGAGATAGCCAAGAACGCCACGACGGGCGGAGTGCCCCAACGCATCGGCGAGCTGTACGGCTTCCCCGTGAAGGTGGTGAGCGAGCGGACGCTCAGCGAGGGGCTGGAGTTCACCGACAACCGCTTCTTCGTGGAAGGAAACAACAAGTACACCTACAACAATGGGCATCTGGCAATGGCGGATACCCATGCCGCCGTGAACTTCCTGAACGCGCTGGAGAAGATACCCTCTGTCATCGAGCAGTACAAGGCGAAAAACGAAACGCTGGAGCGCGAGATACCGCAGTTGCAGGAGATAGCGAGCAAGACATGGAAGAAGGAGGACGAGCTGAAACAGTTGAAATCCGAGCTTGCTGCCATCGACCGCAAGATTCAGTTGGAACTGGCTCCCGTCCACACAGAAACACCCGGACAAGGGCAGGAACAAGGCAGCGGTCAAGCGATACCGAAGCCAGACATTACTGTACATAAAAACACCCAGGACCATATTATAATAATAAAAGGAAAACATGGTGTTATTTGTAGTCGAAAGATGTGAATGGGAAAATAGGACATACGTCTTGTCCTTTTTCCTATATGTACTCGCTCAGCACGAGCATTCTCTAATTGGTGCAAGTCCGTAACACACCAGATAGCGGGAAGTGTATAGCCAAGAGAAGGGTACCGCGAAACGTGTGCGTGAGAGCTACGCCGCTTTTATCGAATCACGACTTCACCTTAAAGTGAACCGTGACAAGACAGAAGTGGTATACTTGGGCAAAGGGGAAGTATTTAGGTTGTTCCATCTATGTGATGAACGGGAAATGCAATCTTCGTCAGTACTCGAAATCAGTTGCCAGGGTGAAAGCGAGACTGAAAAAGCTGACATCAAGAAGCAACGGTAGGGGTGTATCAAACTGAAAGACAAGCTGAACCTATACATTATTTGGTGGATGAACTACTTCAAACTAGCGGATATGCGTAACGTTCTCGAGCAGACGGATAAGTGGCTTCGTCACCGGATACAGAGTTATGTCTGGAAGAGTTGGAAGAAGGTTGGTATAAAGTTCAAAAACCTCATGAAATGTGGTATAGACAGGTGGAAAGCCTACCGTGTTCCATTACCTGTAGCGGGGTATTGGAACACGGTAAGAAGCCCGATATTATGCCGAGCTATAAGTGCGGAGCGACTAAAGCTTCAAGGTTTCCCATGCCTTGTGGGCTTATATTATGTCAAATTTGCATCAGCACAAAGGAACTGCCGTATGCCGAACGGCAGATTCGGTGGAGAGAGGTAGAAAACGAGAGAAACCTCAAATCCGCAACCGCCCTCATAAGATGACACAGAGGT
>UMBE01012053.1_pt1 | contig 48223 bp, 43 predicted proteins | sample 1963881 | NCBI WGS metagenome assembly UMBE01 (sample SAMEA4835933, study PRJEB28245) | human gut metagenome | biome: gut microbiome; material: fecal sample | place: Denmark | collected 2008 | reverse complement strand
TTTTCCTACTCCGCTCCAAATTTTTTTCCCACTTTTTTATGCTATATAACATAACTTTCTTGCAATGGACTGTACCTCACGATTTTATACTTAAACATTTTTTCCCAAAAAAATCCCAATACTATTTAAGTGAGCTACACCTAAACGCTAGTTCGGCTGATAATTTGTGGAGATTGTCCTTGTATATTACAACTCTTCTCCTCAGAAACTATCGCTTCTTGGGTTTCTTCCCCATACTATTTCCCGGCACAGGGGAGAAGATATGACGCCCTCGGTAACGAAGACAAAGTCGAACGTAATCTATTCCTCCTATCATTTTTATCGAATTTTTTTCTTTCCTCCTAATAAGAAGCTGTTTTAAATTTATAGAGAAATAATATTATCATTGCAAGCAGGTATGTTCCGGCCATATTGAGCCCCTGTCTGGCATCTTGAATCCCTTGATTTTTGTCAATAGCCCGCTATTGACTGCATATCTCGGACTCCAATCTGCTTCAACATAGGGCTCAATCTGTCTCGGAATAAATTTAAAACAGCTTCTAAAAAAAAAGAGTCCCATTCTCTAAACGGGACTCTTTCCATACATTACATTTATTTTACCAAAGAGACATTTGCGAGGAATCAACTTGCTGCGCTTTCTTTTGCTCCACGGCAGCCTGTTCTTCGGCTTCGCGTTTCTTTTTCTCCTCTTCTTTCCGTTTTGCAATCATCTCGGGTGTATCGGGTCTGGTAGGAATTAACCAGTTATCATCGAATGAATCGAGACCCGGAAAATCGTCTTCCCCTGTGTTTGTATCAACACTCTTAGGGGAATTCTCCGTAACTTCTTTCGATTCCTCTACCGAAGTTTTTACATTGCTTTTTGTTTCACTTTCGTCCTGACGAACTTCAAAACTAATTACGGACGATGTGTCTTGTTTCTCTTCGACTGGCGTAACGGTTTCCGGCTCTTGCTTTTCATTAGTGTTTTTCACAAATTTCAAATTCTCTATCTGTGCTAATAGTTCTTGTCGTTGATTTCGCAATGCAGCTATCATTGCATTGGCATTTTCTAAATCGCTTTTCAACGACTCAATTTCGTTTTTGTTACCGACATTTCCCTGTGTCACAGTCTGTTCTAATTTTTCTTTTTGTTCTATCAGATCATTCAGTCGAGCTTGGAGTTGTTTGTTTTCTTCCTCCACGGATTGCAAGTTGTCTAAGAGTTGTGCTATTTTTTCATCTTTCGATGCTTTTATCTGCTCAAACTGTTGCAATTTAATTTCGACTTCGTCTACTACCTTCAACCCATTCTGTGCTTCGGATAGCTGAATTTCGAGATCCTTTATCTGCTTTAAGAGTTGTGAATTTTTATCTTCTCGTTGCATTAAGTCTTGTCGAGCTGCTTCCAACTGACTTGCAATCTCGGTCTCTTTATCTTTTGCCTGTGATAGTTCTTTGCGAGCCTGCTGTAAATCCATGCGAAGTTGCTCTACATCGGATATATTTTCTTTCTGTGTTTTAAGTTCGGCTCTTAACCTCTCAATTTCGGCAGAAGCTGCCTCCAATTCTTCTTGATGAACATTAGAGACTTTCAATTTATTCACCAAACTTTTATTTTCCAGTTCAAACTGCTCTTTTTCGGCTTCTAACGCAGCGATACGAGCTTCCAGCTCATGCACTTTTTCCGCCACCGCCCGTTTCTGTCGTTCGGCGCTTAATTGAGCACTTTGCATAGTATTACGCTGCTCTTCCAATTCTTTCATTTTTACCCGTGCCTCTTCCATTTCTTTCGTTAAATTGAGGTGTTCTGTTTTCCATTTCCGTGAAACGGATTCACGGGCACGCTCATTTACCGCACTGATAAATTCTTTAAACGGTTTATCTAATCGATCGAAGAGATATTTTTTCTCCGCTTCCTTATCCAATGCGGCCAATATATAATCGGGAAGCGATTTGTTCAATAATTCTAACAATGTATCGAGCAGCGTATCGGGGAGTTGCAGTTCCTCCTCTTTGTCTTCTCCAACTCTCGAAGCAGACGGAGTAACGTCACTCTCATTATCCTGTCGCTCTTTTTCCCGAATACATGCATTCGTAATATTTTCAGCAGTATAAGGTTGAGCCTCGAATTCATCATCTTCGCCAGAAAACCCCAACGCTTTCATCGTTTTTCTAAATATAGACATAATTTTCTATCTTATTTATTTTCAATTTGTTCCACTCCGGGCTTTGTCACCAGACCTTTCCCTTTGCGTCCGTTTATCTCTATCAGTACAGGAGCATCAAATTTAACAATTCTCAAAGATTCCGATTCGTACACAGCAGGGAGCTCATTCAGATAACTTTCATCGTAATAGCCATCGTCTGCAAATGTATTTACCGTAAAATAGCCAACACCAAACGAAGTCAAATTCTGAAAGAAATGCGTTCCCTGACTTGGTTCTATCCTATAATTATCAAGTGCGGACTCTACAATGAGACGGGCTGATGATATATGCGGCCATTTAACCGGAATTCCCAGTGAAGAGTCACTCGACCCCCATCGCCCGGGCCCTACCAAAATATAGTTTTCTTCCCGCTCGGTAAAGATACGATTTATTTTCTCTATTTCACGTGCTATATTTACATTATTTGAGGACTTAAAACTCGATGATTTTACATAGACAATATGAGATACATTATCCATCACGCCGTGTCCCAACGCCGTATTGCTTTTAAGAATGGTTCTTTCGTCGGGTAAATCCATTACTTCGTCGCTAAGCATTTCCTTCATATCGACAATAGGCCTTATCTGCAACCAATAGACCGTACCGGGAGTATTACCCGGCCCTACAAGATTTCCTGCAAACTCTATTTCTACCGGCCGTCCCATTTCGCGACTGCCAATGGTAAGCATGGAATCGAGAATAGAGGCTAACGGAAAGGCTTTATGTTGCAAGATATTGGCAAACGTAACGACTTTGCGCCCCCCATCATAGTAACCGTCCCGGATCATCTGATCGACAGGATCGTAAGTAGAAACCATCAAACGAAGGGAATTGTCTTTCTCGGCATCACGAACGGAGAGTTTCAACAAATTGAAGCCATCGTCAATAGAGAAAGGTTTTTCACCTCTATTCATATCCAATGCATAGAATCGTGTTTGTGTATCTCTCAACGCCAAATCGAGTGTACTGGTTTGCAATACTTTATTGGGATGCCGTGGAGAGAATCGTAAACTGCGTCCTCCATCGACAATATATTTTCCTAACCCAATGGCCAAATCGACAACTCCATCTTCGGCCTTTTCGTCATTAATAGGATAGTAGTTTATCGAACGCCCTACTCCTGCAAACGACGGATAATAACGATCGTTGTATTGCGTACCCACCACTTCCTGCAATATAATCGCCATCTTTTCTTGATCGATAACATTCGACGTAGCTGCCATATAGGCTTTACTATCGGCGTAAAAAACCGAGGCATAAACTGCTTTTATAGCATCTAACAGTAAACGGAGCATCTCGTTCTTATCGTCCAACGAGGGTATCATATAGGTAGAATAGATACCGGCGAAAGGTTGATAGTGGGAATCTTCCAACAGACTCGACGAACGAACGGCAATGGGCTTACCCACCACATCGAAAAATGCCAAAAAATCGGGCTTTAATTCTTCGGGGAGCTTCGCTTTAAGAAAATGCTCCAAAATTTCTTCATCGGAAATATCGGAAAGAGCTATTTGATAGAGATTATTACTCTCCATAAAGGTATCGAATATATCGGTACACAAAACTACCGTTTTGGGAACGGTCACATTCACGCCTTCGATATTATCGAAAGTCGGATTTCTTTTTATCATGGCGTCGATAAACGCCAAGCCTCTTCCTTTTCCTCCCAAAGAACCATTACCAATACGAGCAAAATTGGAGTATTTGTCAAAACGGTCACGCTTGAAAATGGCAACTACTCCCCTATTCTTCATTTTTCTATACTGTACAATAGCGTCGAAAATGAGTTTACGAATCTCAGATATCTCACTCAAATCGGTAATTTGTCGAGGCTGCAAGGCTTCGGCCATAGGGAAAATGGCCCGAGAATAGAGCCATCGGGATATGTGATTACGAGAGGCATGATAATAAAGAGAGTCGTCGGGAATAATATCTATATTGTCTTGTAAATCTTTTAGATTTTTTATTGTCACGATAGGCTCTCCCGTATTAGGATTGATGAATGTAAAATCACCGAAGCCGAAATTTTTCAATATCGTTTTTCTCAAATCGACCGGTAATTTCTTAGAATTTTTATCCAAGAACGAAGCGTTGAGCTTAATGGCTTCTTTTTGATTTTCGCGTTCGGAAGACTCGATAATAAGAGGCAAGTAAGGATCGCAAGAACGCACATAGGTGCAAAATTTTATTCCTGCTTTTTTATCTTTTTCGCCTGCCCTAACGAACGAAACATCGGATACGATACCTAGCATGTTTCCCGAATATTTTTCATATATCTGCATAGCTTCCTCATAAGTTCGTGCCAACATTACTTTGGGACGCCCCCGCATACGCAGCATTCGCTCGTGATCGTTCAAGGCTTCGGTCGAAAATATTTGGGATTGCTTCAACACAAAATTATACAAATTAGGCAAAATGGAAGAATAGAACCGGATAGAGTCTTCTACCAATAGAATGAGTTGCACACCTACCGAAGTAATATCGACTTCGGCATTCATTTTATCTTCGATCAGCTTAATAATAGCCACTAACAAATCGACATTACCCAACCAACTGAACACGTAGTCCACCCCACTCAAATCTTCCTTTGCTATACGCCTTGAAACTTCGTGAGAAAAAGGGGTCAGAACGACAATAGGGATATAAGGGTAAAGACGTTTCATCGCCTTTGCCTGCGTAAAGGTCTCGGAACAATCGACTCCGGGCATAGTTATAATCAAGTCATAACGTTTCAAAGCCAATTCCTCGAAGGCTTCCTCATTGGTCGTTACCTGTTTCACCCGAGGAGGCGAACTCAGATTCAGAGAAACATATTCGAAGTAAATTTGTTCCTCCACCCGCCCGTCTTCTTCCATGATAAAAGCATCATATCGGCTCGCAACAAGTAAGACATTGAACACTCTTTTTTGCATTAAGTTAGCAAAAGAGGTATCTTTCAGATATAATTGGTTAATATTTGGTCGATTCATTATTTTTTTGTCGATTCCGGCTTTCAAATTGCCATTTTATTTTTTGCGATTTTATTGTTCAAAAGTAGTAAAAAAAATTTTTTTATCCATATAAATATGTACATTTGCGATAAGAGAAACGAGCATCTTCCAAAGAGATGCCCAACCAAGAATTTAACTTAATAATATCGCGACTATGAACATCGAGCACATCATGACATCATTGGCGGCAAAGCACCCCGGTGAGTCGGAGTATTTACAAGCGGTACACGAGGTGTTACTTTCCATAGAGGAAGTTTATAACCAACACCCCGAATTCGAAAAAGCCAAATTAATAGAAAGGCTTGTCGAACCCGACAGAATCATCACCTTCAAAGTGCCCTGGGTAGATGATAACGGCGAAATACAAGTAAACTTAGGATACCGGGTACAATTCAACAATGCCATAGGCCCGTACAAAGGAGGAATAAGATTCCATGCATCGGTAAATCTTTCCATATTGAAATTCCTCGGATTCGAACAAACATTCAAAAATGCACTGACCACTCTACCTATGGGCGGTGGAAAAGGTGGTTCGGATTTCAGCCCTCGTGGTAAATCAGATGCCGAAATCATGAGATTCTGCCAAGCATTCATGTTGGAATTGTGGCGTCATTTAGGCCCCGACACCGACGTGCCTGCGGGCGATATAGGCGTAGGAGGCCGTGAGGTCGGCTACATGTTCGGTATGTATAAAAAACTGACGCACGAGCACACCGGAACGTTTACCGGAAAAGGTCTCGAATTCGGAGGTTCCCTTGTTCGTCCCGAAGCAACCGGCTACGGCGGACTTTACTTCGTAAAACAAATGCTGGCAACCAAAGGAATAGACATCGCCGGAAAGAGAATCGCCATCAGCGGATTCGGCAACGTAGCATGGGGTGCGGCATCAAAAGCTACACAATTAGGAGCGAAAGTAGTCACCATTTCGGGACCTGACGGTTATGTATATGATCCAGACGGTATTTCAGGCGAAAAGATAGACTATATGCTCGAACTACGCGCATCGGGCGAAGATATAGTCGCACCTTATGCCGAAAAATACGGAGTACAATTCTTCCCCGGAAAACGCCCCTGGGAACAAAAAGTCGACATCGCTCTTCCTTGTGCCACACAAAACGAACTCGACGAAGAGGATGCCAAAAGGCTTATTGAAAACGGCGTTATCTGTGTGGGTGAAATCTCCAATATGGGTTGCCGCCCCGAAGCTATCGATTTATTTATCAAACATCGTATCATGTACGGACCGGGCAAGGCTGTCAATGCGGGCGGCGTAGCCACTTCGGGATTGGAAATGACACAGAACGCCATGCACATTTCATGGAGTGCCGAAGAAGTTGACCAACGTCTGCACCAAATCATGAGCGACATTCACACTCAATGTGTAAAATACGGAACCGAAGCGGACGGATACATCAACTATATGAAAGGAGCCAACATCGCAGGTTTCATGAAAGTAGCCAAAGCCATGATGGCACAAGGAGTCATTTAAGATTTCGAATAATGCGAACATAGAGAAAGGGAGGAGATAAAGATTATCTCCTCCCTTTCTCTATTATAATGAAGTTGCCTACGAACCAAGTCTTGCATATAATTGTTTCTCCAACAGAAAAACCCATAAATGCCATACGTATGAAAAAGATATTCCTATCATTCCTGCTATTCTGCACCCTAAGCACAAGTTATGCAAAGATAGATATAGAACGAATCGACCCTCCATTCTGGTGGACCGGAATGCAAGACCGAGAGCTACAAATCATGTTATACGGGAAAAATATCGCCGACTGTAAAATTAAGATAGATTACCCGGGCGTAACCTTAACAAAAGCTGTCAGTCTGGACAGTAAAAATTATTTATTCCTTTATCTGAGTATCGCCCCTGAGACCCAACCCGGCAATTTCGATATTCAACTGAGCCGAAAACGAGAGAAACAAAATATCCCATACGCACTCAATGCAAGAACCATACAGGGAAAAAACCGGAAAGGATTCGACGCAACGGACGTACTTTATCTGATTATGCCAGACCGTTTCGCCGATGGCGACCCGTCTACAAACGTCATTCCGTCCATGCGATTTCCTTCACCCGTAAATCGGAACAATCCCGATGCCCGGCATGGAGGGGACTTAAAAGGTATCGCCGAGCACTTGGACTATATCGAAGACTTGGGCGTAACGGCCATTTGGCTGAATCCGGTTCTCGAAAACGATATGCCCGGAGGGTCGTATCACGGATATGCAACAACCGATTATTATCGGGTCGATCCTCGGTTCGGGACAAACATGTATTACCGGGATTTGATAACCGAATGCCATAACCGGGGTATGAAAGTCGTCATGGATATGATATTCAACCATTGCGGAGACCAACATATCTGGTTCTTGGACCGACCGTCGCACGATTGGTTCAACTTCCCCGACGGTTATCGACAAACGTCCTACCGTCTTACTCCCCACTTCGATCCTTACGTATCGGAATATGACAAAAGCATGACCGTAGAAGGTTGGTTCGTAGAGAGCATGCCAGACTTGAACCAGCACAATCCGCATTTAATGAAATATCTGACTCAGAACAGTATATGGTGGATAGAATTTTCGGGAATCGACGGCATACGTATGGATACTCACCCGTATGTGTTTTTCGATTCCATGTCCGAATGGTGTACCGACATCAACCGGGAATACCCTAATTTCAACATCGTGGGAGAATGCTGGTACGGAACCGAAGCCGGTTCGGCCTATTGGCAACGGAACAGCATTTTGGATACGTCACGTAACTCCCACTTGAAAAGCGTTATGGATTTTCCGCTACAAGGTATAGCCCGTGATGCGTTTACTTCGCAAACCGACAGTTGGGGCGGGCTGAATCTGATCTACGACCACCTTGCACTCGACTTCATGTTTGCCGACCCAATGAATGTACTTAACTTCCTCGACAACCACGACACCGATCGTTTTCTGTTGTCCGAACCCTCCCACTTGGACTTTTACAAACAAGCCATCGCATTCCTATTGACAACCCGTGGAATTCCCCAAATCTATTACGGGACAGAAATTCTAATGCACGGGAGCAAGCAAAAGACCGACGGATTGGTCCGCCTCGATTTTCCGGGAGGATTTCCGGGCGATACGATTAACGATTTCTTATCCCAAGACCGCACTCCCCTGCAAAACGAAGCCTTCGACTTTTGCAGGACTCTCTTGAAATGGAGACAAAACAATCCCTGTCTGTCACACGGGGAGATGATGCACTTCATGCCGAACAACGGATTGTATGTATATCGCCGCAGCTACGAAGGGAAAAATGTATTGGTTATCATGAACGGGAACGACTCTCCACTGACGGTCGACATGAGCCGTTATAACGAGATTTTATCGGAAGTACAATCCGCCCATGATATTATTACACACCGACAGATCGAGTTCTCCCCCGTTATGGAATTTCCCCCCAGAGCTTTATATATCTTAGAGTATTAACCGGACGAAACCGAGAACGACACCAAGCGATATTTTCCCTATCTTCGACAATCATCGGAGTAGGGGAAAAAATTGAATACTTTTTTCTCACCAGCTAAAACATAATCATGCTGATAAAACAAGAGTCTGTTCAGAGTACTTTCACCAACGTGAGTTCGTCGTCTCTCAACCGAGCCGTCGCCCAATTTATCGATGTGACAGTATACAGACTGCAAGGGGCGATGTCGTCGGCCATATTACGAAGATAGACGGGATTATGAATAATAGCCTCTCCTACCGTGAGCAAAGGATTGCCGGAGAGCTGTTCCCGCAATATGCGACAGAACTCCTCTTTTTCCTGTTCGAAACCGGGCGACACGACAAACAACACACCTTCACAAAAGGTAGTCAAGGATACTTCTCGCTGAAACGGCAATATATTATCAACTTTATTGTCGAAAGTGAGATAGAGAATGTGTTTATTGAGCAACGACCGCCTATAACACAACTGATGCGAAAAGAATCCTTTCTTCATAATCCAATGATCTTCTCTTATGAACCTAACTTTTTTAATTTGGTAACCCGTTTTGCAACGGCTTTCTTAGATTCGCCACTTACGACCGACTGCTCTGGCATATACACCTGATTATCCACATCAAGAATACGATCGTTATAGTGCTTACGAATCAACATCAAACTATCGATATATACCTTCTCCCGAACCGATTGCTCCGGAAGAACGATATATCCGTAAAGACGGGACAACGCCGTAGCAGAATCGGATTGTAACGGCAAAGAGAACCACCCTCCCTTATCTATATCGATTCTGTTGTATGCCACCCCATTATCGGTATGACGTACGGCCATATATACTTGCGGGTTCACGCTTAATTTAGGTAGCATGACGACTTTAAATTTCAACTCGAAATAATCGCGAGTACGGAAGTTTTCATCGGGAGCGATATCGAACGCTAACAAATTGGTAGATAACCGGGAGTCGAAGATATGGCTCCGCCTTTGTTTCCATACATCTACACTATCGCCCGGCTGCGACATCGTTTGGGAATTTTCTTCCGCTAACAGTTTTTTGGCCTCCTCATTTTCGGCTTTCAATCGTTCCACCACACGATCGTATATTTTCATATAGATTTCAATATGATGCCCATACCATACAAGAGTCGTGTCGAACTGTTCCCGAGTGACTCCATGACGCAAAAATACGGCTTCTCTTATCTTTTTCTTATCGGCATTGTTGTTATAGATATTATAGTTCGATTCTATGACAGCTTCGGATTTGTGTATATCGACTAACAAATCCTCCATATCTTTCTCATTAATGACATAATCCGGAGTACGGCTGCCACATGCCGACAAACATAAAATCAACCATATGATCCATATCGGATTTTTCATAAAGCTATTCGGATTTCTCAACTTGTTTATTTTCGGAAGAGAGATAACGATGATAAAAGAGAATCATACAAACCACTCCGACCGAAATCGCCGAATCGGCAATATTGAATACCGGACGGAAAAACTCGAACCGCTCACCTCCTATCCACGGTATCCAATCGGGCCAATAAAAACTGAACAGAGGGAAATAGAGCATATCCACAACTCGCCCATAGAATAGCCCGGCATACCCGTCTCCCGGCACAAAAGAAGCGACCAAAGGGGGGACAGGATCGTTAAACATCAATCCATAGAACAGGCAGTCTACAATATTTCCCGCAGCTCCCGCTATAATCAAAGCCAAGCAAACGATGAATCCCGTAGCGACTTGGGGACGATTCTTAATTTTCAGCATCCACCACGACAGAAAAACAACGGCAACAACACGGAACAGAGACAAGAACAACTTACTTCCCACTTCCATACCGAAAGCCATACCGTTATTTTCGATAAACGCTATATAAAACCAATCGGTCACTCGTATAGATTCACCGATATACATGTGAGTTTTCACCCATATCTTCACGGCTTGGTCGACAATGAGTACAAGAACAATCGTAATAAGAGCGACCTGCCCTTTGGTTAATTTCTTCATATCCAAAATAAAAAGATTCTCACTTTTATCCTATCTCAAAAAGATTCGACCTTCGTGCTTTCTACCCAAAGAACAGCCCCCGAAGGTCGAATTTTAATATCACTTTTCAACAAGTTTCATAAAAACTGCCAATCCTCTTTACCTGTTTCCACAAAGAACAGATTGATATGGATATCGGCAAACTATTTTCTTTTTCCATCTTCCTTCGCGTCAATTCCCAAAGTTGCATGAGGAACAGCACGAAGTCTCTCTTTCGGAATCAGCTTACCGGTCTCCCGACAAATCCCATATGTTTTATTTTCTATGCGTACAAGCGCAGCCTGCAAGTGCTGAATAAACTTCATCTGCCGTTGCGCCAACTGTCCTGCCTCTTCTTTGGAGAGAGTGCTAGCACCTTCTTCCAACACCTTAAATGTAGGCGACGTATCGGTAACATCGTTGCCATCGGTATTCATAATCGAGGCTTTCAACAAATCATAATCACGATATGCTTTTTCGAGCTTTTCATTAATAATCTGCCGAAATTCTTCAAGTTCAGCATCGGAATAACGTGTTTTTTCACTCATAATTATTGCTACTTAAAATTCCACATTCAATTATTCAAAGAACCGACCACAAACGGAAATTGTTCTATATCCGGTCAAATATAACAGAAATATCCCTATGGACCTCCATTATTTCAAGGATTTAACAATTCTGATATTCACCTTAAATGTATCGAAGTCCAGCTCGGTGACAGACTCTCCGGAAAGAGCGCCCAATATCTCAAACGTATTGGCCAAGACCTGTCGAGACATATAATCGCGATATTCCTCCACAACCAAATCGGTCTCCCCGTTCGAAGCGATATATACATCGATTTTATCCGTAATATCGAAGCCCGAAGTTTTACGAATATTCTGTATACGGTTCACCAGCTCGCGGGCAATACCTTCGCGGCGCAATTCGTCGGTCACCGTAATGTCGAGAGCTACCGTAAGATTACCTTCGTTAGCAACCAACCACCCTGGAATATCCTCGGAGATAATTTCTACATCGCTCGCTTCGATAGTAGCCTGTTGCCCATCTATCTCGAAAGTAAAAGTTCCGTTCTTCTCAAATTCGATAATATCCGGTTGCGACATAGAAGCTATCGTAGCTGCCAACTGTTTCATAATCTTTCCATAACGCGGACCAAGCTTTTTGAAATCGGGTTTGACCCGTTTTACCAATATACCTGCCGCATTATCGACAAAGTTCATTTCTTTCACATTCACCTCACTCAGAATCAAATCTTTCACGGCTTCGATATGATCCTGTTGCTCTTTATTCAATACCGGAATCATCAAGGTCGTGAGCGGCTGACGTACTTTGATATTCACTTTACGACGTAAAGCCAATACCATCGAAGTCATAGTCTGAGCAATCTGCATACGCTCTTCGAGAGCCAAATCGATATAATCATTGCAACTTACCGGGAAATTGACCAAATGTACCGATCGAGTATCTCGTCCGGTTGCCGCAGTAAGGTCTGTATAGAGCCGATCGGCATAGAAAGGCGCAATAGGAGCCATGAGCTTGGCAACTGTTTCGAGGCAAGTATAAAGCGTTTGATATGCCGACAATTTATCTTCCGTCATCGTTCCACCCCAGAAGCGTTTACGATTCAACCGAACATACCAGTTACTGAGATTGTCATTTACAAAATCCGATATAGCCCGCCCTGCACGAGTAGGCTCGTAAGCGGCAAACTGTTCGTCGACTTCTTTAATCAAAGAGTTCAAAAGAGAGATAATCCAACGGTCTATTTCAGGCCGTTTTTCCATCGAAACCTCGGGTTCACCGAATGTGAAACCATCTACATTGGCATACAAAGCGAAGAAAGAATAGGTGTTATACAACGTTCCAAAGAACTTGCGACGAACTTCTTCCACACCTTCCAAATCGAATTTGAGGTTATCCCACGGCGAAGAATTGGTAATCATATACCAACGTAACGGATCGGAACCATACTTTTCGATCGTACTGAACGGATCGACAGCGTTACCCAATCGTTTGGACATCTTGTTTCCGTTCTTATCCAAAACAAGCCCGTTCGAAACAACTGCTTTATAGGCCACGCTATCGAAAACCATCGAGGCGATGGCATGCAACGTGAAGAACCACCCTCTCGTTTGATCTACACCTTCGGCAATAAAATCGGCAGGATATACTTCCCGCTTGTCAAATACTTCTTTATTCTCAAAAGGATAGTGTATCTGCGCATAAGGCATAGCACCCGAATCGAACCAAACATCGATGAGGTCGCTCTCTCTTTTCATGGGTTTTCCCGAAGGGGAAACCAATACGATATCATCTACATACGGGCGATGTAAATCTATCTTATCGTAATTTTCAGCCGTATATTCGCCGGGGACAAAACCCTGTTTCTTATAAGGATTCTCATTCATCAATCCGGCAGTAATAGATTTCTCTATCTCATTATACAACTCTTCGACCGAACCAATACAAATCTCTTCACTCCCGTCTTCGGTACGCCAAATAGGTAACGGAGTTCCCCAATAACGGCTACGGGAAAGATTCCAATCTTGCAAATTTTCGAGCCACTTCCCGAAACGTCCCGACCCAGTAGACTGCGGTTTCCAATTTATCGTGTTGTTGAGTTCTATCATGCGATCACGGCAAGCCGTCGTACGAATGAACCAACTATCGAGCGGATAATAAAGCACAGGCTTATCGGTACGCCAACAGTGCGGATAACTATGCACGTGTTTCTCGATTTTAAATACTTTGTTCGTTTGCTTTAACAAAACGCAAATATCGATATCGAGCGTGGCATCATCGGCAGTAAGTGCGGCATCATAAGCATTTTTTACATAACGGCCGGCATATTCGCTATAAGCCTCCACATCTATGTTCTGCTTAACAAAATCAGGATCGAGGTCTTCTATCAGATAGAATTTACCGGTCATATCGACCATAGGACGGCGATTGCCGTCTTTATCGAGCATCATCAAAGGAGGAATACCGTTGGCCTTGGCTACACGATCGTCGTCTGCACCGAATGTAGGCGCGATATGCACGATACCGGTTGTACCTTCTTCGGTTGTCACGAAATCACCGGTAATAACCCGGAAAGCTCCTTCTCCCGGATTTACCCACGGCAACAGTTGTTCATACTCCATTCCGGCCAAATCGTTACCTTTATATTCTGCAACGACTTTCCACGGAATGAGTTTGTCACCGGGCTTATAATCTTCCAAAGAAAGGCCCTCGGCTTTCGGATTGAATAGAGTCCGCACGAGAACTTTCGCCACTATTACACTAATGGGTACACCGGTATAGGGATTGTAGCTCTGTACAAGATTGTAATCGATATTCGGGCCTACGCAAAGAGCCGTATTGGAAGGCAACGTCCACGGTGTAGTGGTCCATGCCAAGAAATAGGGTTCTCCGAAAGCGGTCATTTCCGTACGCGGATTCTTAATCTTGAATTGCGCTATACAAGTCGTGTCCTTAACATCGCGATAACAACCGGGTTGGTTCAACTCATGTGAACTCAATCCCGTACCTGCTGCCGGAGAATAAGGTTGAATGGTATATCCTTTATAAAGATAATTTTTATTATACAACTGTTTGAGCAACCACCACAAAGTTTCGATATAACGATTATCATACGTGATATAAGGATTCTTCATATCTACCCAATATCCCATACGGTGTGTCAAGTCTTCCCATTCGCGGGTAAATTTCATTACATCTTTACGACAAGTCGCATTATAATCGGCCACAGAAATAGTTTTACCGATGTCTTCTTTGGTGATACCCAAAGCCTTTTCAACCCCAAGCTCAACGGGTAACCCGTGAGTATCCCACCCGGCTTTACGTTTCACATGAAATCCCTTCATGGTTTTGTACCGGCAGAATATATCTTTAATGGAACGGGCCATCACATGGTGAATACCCGGCATACCGTTGGCAGAAGGCGGACCTTCGTAAAATACGAATGAAGGACACCCTTCGCGCGTTTCCAAACTTTGGTGAAAAAGATCTTGCTTATCCCATTGATTCAAAACCTCTTTATTGATTTCCGAGAGGTCGAAACGAGAATATTCGGTGAATTTCTTGCCCATATATTTCTTAAATAATCTTTGCGTAAAAATCGGCACGAAGATACAAAAAAAGCTGTAACTAAGAAAGAAACAATTACATTATTACAGAAAGGAAACGAACGGAATTTAATCCTCAATAGGAACGTCGACCCAATTACCTTTACAAAATTGCCAGACATTGGTGTACCCGGCTTGTGCCAAAGCGTACAATGCCTCTATCCGGCCGGCATTTATTTTCTCGGGATAATGGGCATCCGAATTAACGACTACCCGAATTCCCAAATCATTCATCAACTCGAAATAATCATAATTCGGATAAAAACGACCACGAGTCTCCCAAGCCTTCGTATTGACTTCGACCAATAAATTTCGAGAAGCGACTTCTTCAAGATAGTCTGTCACCCATTTTTTATACCACGATTCACGATCCAATCCCGGACAATAGAGAGAGGCATTCAACCCTATCTTATCCAAATGTCCCAAAAAGTCGAAGCCCCCCAGCTCGATCATACGAAAGGAACTACGATAAAATCGGTGAACTACCTCTTTAACATCTCCATCGAAATACGTATCCACATAGTTCCGAAATCGTTCCGGTGATCCATCTGTATCGACAGGCGTACCGTCGGGCGCAACGATATAGTGTACAGACCCGATACGATAATCGAGAGGAAGGGATTGAAAATAGTCGATAGAAGGATTGAACGAATCGTCTAAGAAATCTATTTCAAGACCTATATATAAATCTATCTCGGAGGAATACAGTTGCTTCAAACGACGAAATTCTTCCAAATAGGCCGTCATTTTCTCTTTTTGCATATTACAACCATTCTGTACAGGAAATGGAGCATGAGAGGAAACACCGTATGAAGAAAACCCTTCTTTCACAGCCTCCCGTACAAAAAGTTCCATAGGGGCATGCCCATCACAAAAATCGCAATGAGAATGATAGTTAGTCAAATTATTCATAACGACACTAATCGATTATTTCTTTATAGCCCCCCCTCTTCGATAGAGTACGGAGAAACCGGATAAACAAAAATGACAATAACAACGTAACGAAGACGGCTATGCCCAGCGAAACCGAATAGGACAATCGAAACCCTTCCTGAGCAAAAAATATGTAAGTAACCGTCACCATCGTCATAAACAGCGCCGGAATCAAAGTGAGCCAATAACATTTATGTTCCTTAGCCAACCAAACAGTCAATGCCCACAATGTAAACACAGCCAAAGTTTGATTACACCATGCAAAATAGCGCCAAAGCACTTCGAAATCGATCATCATCACGAGCCATGCAAGAATAAAAATCGGAATAGAAACCAATAGTCTATTTCGGATTTTCTTTTGAGGAATATGCAAAAAATCGGCAGCAATCAAACGCGCCGACCGGAGCGCAGTATCGCCCGAGGTTATCGGCGCCGCAATGACACCGAGCATAGCCAAAATTCCACCGAAAGTTCCTAACCAGCCCACCGATATATCATTGACTAAAATAGCCGGAGTTTTCCCTTTCAAGAACTCAGAAAGTGCATCGAATGACCCATTGAAAAAGGCAATCGCCGCAGCCGCCCAAATTAAAGCGACGATACCCTCGACAACCATTGCCCCATAGAATACCCGACGTCCCATTTTTTCATTTTTCAGACAACGAGCCATCATCGGAGATTGTGTAGCATGAAAACCAGAAATAGCACCACAAGCTATCGAAATAAACATCATAGGAAATATGGGATTTACATCAGAGTCCGGTCGTGTATAACCTATCGCTTCGTGAAATTCCGGTAAACTGTCTGGACGCAAAAACAAAGATATCATAATCCCGATCGCCATAAACAGCAAAGCAAATCCAAATAAAGGATAAAGCCGCCCTATCAGTTTATCGATAGGAAGCAACGTAGCCAATATATAATACCCGAATATAATAGCAATCCACATGGCCGTGGTCGTATTTTCCCCCGTAAGTAAATCGAGTAGATTAGCCGGATTTACGACAAACACAGCCCCTACCAATATCATTAAAAGCAGAGAGAAAATCCGCATGACTTGCTTAACTCCCGACCCCAGTTCATCGCCGACCAACTCGGGCAGGCTAGCCCCATTCCGACGAACCGAAAGCATACCCGACAGATAATCATGCACAGCTCCACCGAATATAGTCCCGAACACAATCCACAAATAGGCCGAAGGCCCGTAAAGGATACCCATAATGGCTCCGAAAATAGGCCCCAACCCAGCTATATTCAAAAATTGTATGAGAAAAACTTTCCATGTCGGCATAGGAATATAATCGATACCGTCTGTCGAGGTATAGGCAGGTGTCTGCCTCCCCGGATTAACCCCAAAAACTTTTTCAACCAAAGCACCGTAAACGAAGTATCCGGCAACTAACAGCAACAAAGCAATGCAAAATGTGATCATACCAAACTCTTATGTAAATTCATGGTCTTGACAAACTAACTTCAATGAAAATCAATTACCCGATTCATCTAAGCTATTTATCCAATCGAACAAATTTCCATACCATCTTATGTAATGGAATGTTACAAAGGTAAAATCTTTTTGCCATTCTATCAACTCAATTAAAAAAAAGCTGCATCCTTACGTCAAGAAATGCAGCTTTTCACTATTTATAAAGCAATACCCTCTTTGGCTGGAAGTATCTCAATCCAATAGTCGTCCGGATCGTGAATAAAATAGAGTCCCATAACTTCATTCTCAAAGCATACGCATCCCATTTCTTTATGATAGGCTCTCACTTTATTATAATCGCCCGATACCCGCACACACAAGTGACTTTCGTTTTCGCCTAACTCGTATGCATCTTTATGGTCTCTCAGCCAAGTGAGTTCCAACAAAAACGGAGAAACTCCATCGGTAAGATACACCAATACAAAAGAACCATCGGCAGCCTCTTTTCTACGAGCTTCGGTAAAACCTAATGCCTTCGAATAAAATTCTATACTGCGATTTAAATCTGTCACATTCACATTAAAATGGTCGAATTTTGCTTTTACCTCCATGATTTATAAGCATTTATTATATAATTACTGAATCTCCCGTACTACTTAATAAAACAAATTCTGTACCGTATCGCTTCGCTATCGGAGCAAAGGATTCGGCTTTACGCACTGCCGGATAAAAGTGCATAGGGACAAACATACCTACATTAAATTCCCCGACAAACTGCTCTGCACCTCTCATATAATCCTTTCCCAATCGGGCATCGACCGGAAACATCGCCACATCGATAGACTTAATAGTCCGCTTCATATAATACAATTCCGATAAATAAGCAGTTTCAGCTTCCCGCACCTCTTCTTCGGTAGACTCGTCACGCCAATGCCAATTGTTTAAATCCCCAGCATGAAAAATTGTTTTACCCTCGGCCGTTACCAAATAGGACACCCCCATATCGGTGGAGCCGAATGCATTCACCCGTAATCGGTCATCTTCATAACTTTCTCCTCGATCGAGATACACGATATTCGGCAACCCCGAAAGCTCGTCCAACGAGGACATTTCGCAAGGGAAAATATAATGTATATTGTTTTTCAAATTTTTCCAAGTCAGTATTTCGGGATTATAATGGTCGCGATGTTCGTGGGATACCAAAACATACATAGGCTGCCGCCTACGCAAAGCCTTCTCTATGATATTTTCACCTCCTCGATAATAATCGAATATGATTGAAAAATCCTCGGCTTCGATCAAAAACCCGCTATGAAAAAGATAAATCAGCCTCATATATTCGTTTTAAACAGAACGATCGAAAGACGACGATTGTTTAATTTGCATAGCCAGAGCTTCGGCACAACGTTCCCCATCGATAGCAGCCGAAACAATTCCTCCCGCATAACCAGCTCCCTCGCCGCATGGGTAAAATCCCCGCAAACGAATATGAGTCATCGACTCTCTATCACGTGGTATTCGTACAGGAGAAGAGGTGCGAGTTTCCACCCCTATCATCACGGCTTCCCGGGTGAGGAATCCATGAGATACTTTCTCAAAATATTTGAATCCTTCCTGCAACCGGGCGGCGATAAAATCGGGTAACCAGAAATGCAACGGCGAAGCGATGAGTCCCGGTGAATAAGAGGAGCGAGGCAAATCGAACGAATTGCGACGATTGACAAAATCGGTCATGCGTTGGGCAGGAGCCGTCTGTTTGCAGTTCCCGTTCAAATAGCACTGCCGTTCGAGATCCTCCTGAAATTTTATCCCCGCCAAAACTCCAAACATAGAAAACCGGGCTCCGAAATCCTCCGGCTGCAACTCCACAACCATACCCGAATTGGCCCATACCGAACCCCTATTCGACGGGGACATACCGTTTACAACAATTTGTTCGGGACCACTGGCTGCCGGGACTACAAATCCGCCGGGGCACATGCAGAACGAATAGACACCTCGCCCTTTCACCTGCGTGACAAAGCTATATTCGGCAGCCGGAAGATATTTCCCCCGACCTTCGGGATTGTGGTATTGAATGGAATCTATCAACTGTTGCGGGTGTTCCAATCTTACACCTACGGCAATACCTTTGGATTCCAACTCCACCCCGTTCTCGTGCAACATATAATAAACATCGCGAGCCGAATGCCCCGTTGCCAAAATAACAGGGCCGGTAAATTCACGACCATCGGCTGTAACGATTCCACACACCTCATCGCCATCGATAATCAAACGCTCCATTCGGGTCTCGAAATGTACCGCACCACCCGATTCGATAATACGATTCCGCATGCGCTCGATTACCCTCGGCAACTTGTCGGTCCCGATGTGAGGGTGAGCATCAGAAAGGATTGAAACCGATGCCCCGTGCTGACAAAAAATTTGAAGAATACGCTCGACACTTCCCCGCTTCTTGCTGCGAGTATAGAGTTTACCGTCGGAAAACGCTCCGGCTCCCCCCTCTCCAAAACTATAATTCGACTCCGGATCGACTCTCTGTTCCCGACTGATAAGAGCTATATCCTTGCGACGGTCATGCACGTTTTTTCCTCGTTCGACAACGACCGGACAAATACCTAACTCAATCAGACGCAATGCCGCAAAAAGCCCCGCTGGCCCCGCCCCCACGACAATCGCCCGAGGCTTACCCGAAACATCTCCATACTCGATACGGGGGAACTCGTCATCTTGCGGGAATTCGTCGATGTATACCCGCACTTTCAAATTCACCATGACCGTGCGCTGACGGGCATCTATCGAGCGTTTCAATACCCTCACAGACTTTATCGACCGTATATCCATACTCTGCTCCCGAGCCACATATGCTGCTATGCTTTGTTCCGAAACGGCTTGTTCGGGCAGAATTCTTAACTGCAATTCTCGAATCATATTCTCTATATCCTATTTATCCGAACAGTTGCCGGAAGGCCTCCTCGACCTTACGGACAGCAACTAATTCTATCGCCAATCGGGAAGTATCAAAGCCTTTCAGATTATTTTGAGGTATAAGCATACGTTTAAAACCTAATTTTTCGGCTTCAAGAATGCGTTGTTCTATCCGATTGACCGGGCGTATCTCTCCCGAAAGCCCAACTTCGCCGGTCATACAAGTTCCTGCCTCAATCGCCATATCCATATTGGAAGAAAGTATCGCGCTGATTACGGCCAAATCCATCGCGGGGTCATTAACTTTTATGCCTCCGGCAATATTGAGAAAAACGTCTTTTTGTGCCAATTTGAACCCGACCCTCTTTTCCAAAACGGCAAGTAACATATTCATTCGCCGCAGGTCGAATCCTGTCGCCGACCGTTGCGGCGTACCGTAAGCAGCCGTACTGACCAACGCCTGTGTCTCGATAAGGAAAGGGCGTATACCCTCTATCGTAACAGCAATGGCAACACCGCTCAAACCTTCGTGATTTTGAGTCAATAACATTTCCGACGGGTTGCTCACCTCACGTAACCCGCTTTGCCTCATCTCGTAAATACCCAATTCGGAAGTGCTTCCGAACCGATTTTTTATCGAGCGGAGAATACGGTATAAATAGTGTCGATCTCCCTCGAACTGCAATACTGTATCGACAATGTGCTCCAACACTTTCGGCCCGGCAATGCTGCCTTCTTTGTTAATGTGGCCTACGAGAAGAACCGGCGTATTGGTCTGTTTCGCAAATTTGAGTAACGAGGCAGCACACTCCCTCACCTGTCCCACACTACCCGGTGAAGACTCCATCGCACTGGTAGCAATCGTCTGTATGGAATCGATAACGACGATATCGGGGGCGACATTACGAATATGCACAAATATATCTTCGAGCGATGTCTCGCACACGATATAACAGTCGGGAGCGTTTCCACCGATACGCTCGGCTCTCAATTTCAATTGCCTTGCGCTTTCCTCCCCCGATACATATAATATCTTCTGTCCTTTTAAAGCAAGTACGGTTTGTAGGATCAACGTCGATTTACCGATACCGGGCTCACCACCTATCAGCACCAATGATCCCCGCACAAGACCACCACCCAATACTCGGTTCAATTCGCCGTTTCCCAAATCGATTCGCGACTCTTCCGTAATCTGAATGTCGTCTATCCGTTGCGGACGTACTTTACTCTGTTCCATCGTGCCGAACTCGCCCCGACCACCGGCCACGGATTTCGTGCTCACTACCTCTTCCACATAGGTATTCCACTCGCCGCAAACGGGACAACGTCCTATCCACTTGGGCGACTCTGCCCCACAGTTATTGCAAAAGTAAACCGATTTTGTCTTTGCCATACTATTTATACGATTTGCCTCCTACGAAACTCTGCACATGTAATCGCTGCTGCAACCGCCACATTGAGCGACTCGGAAGTAGGCTGCCCGACCGGATAATTAGGAATATACAGCCGTTTCCCAATATAAGGTTCCAACTTGGCCGATATACCATTTCCCTCGTTCCCCATCACAATTACCCCCGATTTCGTCAAAGAGGTATGATAAATATCCTCCCCATCGAGAAATGTACCATACACGACCGACGAATCCACCTGAGAGAGAAAATCGGGTAACGACGTATAATAAACATTTACCCGAGCCAATGCCCCCATAGTGGCTTGCACAACCTTAGGGTTATAAAGATCGGCGGTATCGGGGGAACAAACGATATGGCGAATACCGAACCAATCGGCCAAGCGAACGATAGTACCCAAATTACCGGGATCTTGCACCGTATCCAAAGCCAACACCAACTCCTTTTTCAGAGTATCGATATTTAAATGATATTCGGGTATGCGATATACAGCCAAGACATCGGGCGGCGTAACGAGCTGAGAAACTTTCGACATCTCTTGTTCGTCGACTTCCTGTATCTTAGGCAACGATTCGTGAGCGTGTGAAACAATCCAAGACGGAGTAGCCAATAACAAATCACACTCGAAAGCCGACAGTGTGTCTTCCACGAGTTTATTACCTTCGGCAATAAAACAGCCCTCCTCTCTCCGTCCTTTCTTTCGAGCTAACGATTGTATGCGTTTAATTTGATTTTTACTAAGCATTCTTATCCGGTAATTCGAAACTAAAACAAGATTTTTCTCCCGAGGCAACCCAAAGGCTCTCTTAGTTTCCCGCCCTCATAATCCATGCATTCGCAAAAAGAGGCTGCTCCTGTACCAAACGAGAATGATATCGACGAGCTTCATCAAAATCATCGAATGACGCTACATAGAGTCGTGATTTACGCGCCGTCTCATAAATCTGTAAATCGGTAGAAACGCCCTGTCGGTGAAAACACTCGATTTGCTTCTCGGCCATCTGTTTTGACGGAAGCGAAGCCACTATAATATAGTAGGTATTTCTCGCTGTTTCAATATCGTGTACAGCGGTTTCCAAAACATTTTCTTCCCCGGCGGCAATCGTATCGGGCATTTCATCGATTCCCAAAACGGATTCAAAATCATTAACGATAGTTTCGTCGGTTGTAGTATCCGCCTGACCGAATAACTCGGCAGACAATAATCCGGCATAATTGGCGGTGGTATCGGGTGTATTGATTGGCTTAGAAAGCATTAATAAAAACACAATTATTGCCGCTGCTACTGCTGCCGCACGCACCGTACGACGATGAAACGATATATATACACGGTCACGAACTTTTTCGGCTTCAACCGTCGGTATCTCCCTATCTTCCACATCTTCCTCACGAGGAGTTATTTCCAATGGGGTGAAACCGAAGCGGGGATTCTCGATAGAATTATTTTCCTGTGGCTGAAAACACACGTTACCATCGACTAAGACCAATCGCCCCAACCGTCCGAAACCATAATCGCCACCTTGCTCCAAGTGTTTATAAACAGATTCGACCTCTTCGGCAATAGCCTCAACAGCCTCGTCCCAAGAAATAAAACCGGCACGCATGACCGAACGAACCAATAACCCGGAATCTCCCGTTGCAACGGATTCAAATGCGACTTTTCTCACAGGAGGGAGAAACGATGTACCGCCCGATTGTATCTTCGCTTCGTCACAGAGAACTGTAAAACGACCCAAACCGGGTATAAAAACATCATCGTTATGCAACAATAAATACTCAATATGGCGTACCAATCCAATCATACAACAAAGATATATATTTTCTTCTGCCGGTACAACAAAACAAATAAAAATCTCTCTTTATTCTTGTCCCTAAAAAATATAAAAAAGGATTCTATTCCTCTTCCAATAAGCGCTCGGCCTCTTTGGAGTCATAACCAAGTTCCACGGCTCGTTTCAAATCGGCCTTCGCCGATTCTCTTTCATACCTCGCCAATTTGCCCAACGCCCTCAATACATATACTACCGGGTCATCGGGAGCCAACTCGATAGCCTTTTCTATGTCTTTATCGGCTTTGGCATATTGTCCAGCGAACAAATAGGCTTCCGCCCGCCCTACATAGAGTATCTCCTTTTCGGGGTTTACCCGAATTACCTGCGAATAGACCTCTATGGCTTCGGGATAATAGCCCATCACTTTCAACAACGAAGCAAAACCTATGCGACCGTTGGCACTCGCCGGATTCAATTTCAAGATTCGTTCAAAATCGGCACGGCTCGAAATCGTATCTCCCCGCTCCAATGCAATCAAACCTCTATGATACAGCGCATCTTCGTCGGTATCGTCAATTAACAGTATCTGGCTATAATCCTGATAGGCACGATCTATACTGTCTATTTCGGAAAAAAGAGCCGCCCGATTCCGCAACAAAGTGACCGAATGAGGTGTCATCAACAATCCGTTCGTATAACTCCGAAGTGCAGCTTCATAATTACCTGCATAACGTTGTACCGTACCCAAATTGGACATAAGCAACGAATTTTGCCCATTCGCGGGCTCGGTTCGCAACGCACTTACCAATGCCGACTCTGCTCCCGCCCAATCTTTCGCCTTGATGCAACTATCGGCCCTCTCTACCCATTGATAATAGGACTGTGACAATACATAAAAGGGTAACCCTACCACACAAACGAGAACCAAAAAATTTTTCATATCCCATATTTTATATAACAAAGGTACGGGTTTAGACGTTACATTCACATATTAGATATGCAAAAACGAATCAAAAGCAACAGACATTCTAAATTTTTCTGTTAATTTTGCAAATGATGAGTAATCATAAATTTATATATAGTATTTTTTTCAGCCATCAGATTATTCTCCTCTTAGGAATTGTCATTCTGTTTTCGGGATGCGCCAACGAAGATGAACCGGAGCAAGAACCTGTAAACCGTACGGTACTGATTTATATGTTGTCGAACAACAACTTAGGATCGACATACCGTTTCGATACACAAAATATCAACGACATGTTACAAGTCGCTGCATCGGGAGGTCTAAATGGAGGAAATCTCATTATTTACCGCGACGGATACGATACAAATCCCCAGCTTATACAGATTAAGAAAAACGAATCTGGTTCGGCTGAAAAAGCGATTATAAAGGAATACCCGGACCGTAACTCGGCTACCACGGAAGTCATGCGTTCGGTAATCGACGAAACGAAAGAACTATTTCCAGCGAAAGAATACGGATTGATACTTTGGTCTCACAGCACCGGCTGGGCTCCGGGAAACTCCTCGTTAGCTCTTTCACCGGCTCGACGATACGAATTGCCCACACGCTCTTTCGGGCAAGACGGCAAAAATTATATGGAAATAGACGAACTGGCAGAAGCTATACCCGATAAACAATTCCACTTCATTCTCACGGACGTTTGTTTCATGGGTGGAATAGAATGTGCCTACCAATTACGAAACAAGGCCGATTATTATATAGGATCGGCAGCCGAAGTTTTGGGAGCCGGAATGCCCTACTCGTTGACCATTCCAAAACTATTCGATTATCATCTCGATCTCAAAGATGTTTGCAATACAATCTATACTTATTACAATGCTCAAAGCGGAGCATATCGCACATCTACCGTGGGATTGGCGGACTGCCATAGATTGGAAGCATTAGCCGATAGTATCCATGAAATTTTCGAGGCTCATCGAAACGATGCCATGCCCGATATTTCCAATATCCAACATTTCGATCGTCAACCGCCATATATTTGTTTCGACTTACAAGATTTTCTATCGCGAATCGCTACTCCCGATGAAAATACAGGGTTGGAGCAAGCCCTCTCCCAAGCCATACTCTACCATGCGGCAACCCCTTCGGTCATGGGAGATGTCTCCATTTACAAACATTGCGGCCTGAGCTGCTACATTTTAGGAACAGGAAACACGACCCTCGACCGATATTATACGACCCTCGATTGGTACAAACGAGTCTATCCCGACAATAATTAAACTCTTAATTCTATTCATAATGTCAATTTTCAATTCTTTACAATCCTTACTGGCTCAAACGCCAGAAGTTCCGGCTCCGGAAGAAATCGCCCAAACGTGGCAACAAAAATTATCGGCACTTTCGTCTCTATCGTTCCAGCAATTCATGGAACAAGCCATCAGTGCCATATTACACGGAGCGGTAAAAATAGCTATCGCACTGGCTGTATTTTTTATCGGAAAGTGGATCATCAACCGTATCTATCATTTTATCTCCAAAGCATTCATACGCCGTAACGTCGAACTGTCCCTGCGGACCTTTCTACTCAGCTTGATACGCATCATCTTGATGCTTATTCTCATCGTTATCGTGATAGGAATACTCGGTATCAACACCAGTTCGTTTTTAGCCATATTCGCCTCCGCCGGACTTGCCATCGGTATGGCTTTGAGCGGTACGCTTCAAAACTTCGCAGGAGGGGTCATGATACTTCTGTTCAAACCCTATAAAGTGGGAGATTTTATCGAAGCGCAAGGTTACTCGGGAACTGTAAAGGAGATACAGATATTCAATACCATACTCAATACACCGGATAACAAAACGATTATCATACCTAACGGAGGATTATCGACAGGCAGCCTGAACAACTATTCCAAAGAGGGACGCCGACGTGTCGACTGGAAAATAGGCATCGCATATGGCGACGATTTCGATACGGCTCGCAAAGCCATTCTCGAACTGCTTGCAGCAGACAAACGAGTATTCGATGACCCGGCTCCGTTTGTAGTCCTAAGCAGTCTAGCCGATAGTGCGATCGAAATAACCGTACGAGTATGGACAGCTTCCGAGAATTACTGGGGAGTATTCTTCGACTTTAACGAACAAGTCTACAAACAGTTTGACAAATACGGGCTGCACTTCCCTTATCCACAAGTAGATGTACACATGATACAAGACAATCAATAATCATCGTATCGAACGAGAAAGGGGCGAATAAATTTTTGCCCCTTTCTCGTTTTCTTATAAAACACGAACCCTCGTATATAACAGTTTACCGATTCTTTATATATCCGTATCGTAAAACAGAGAAACAATGATAAGAGACGTAAAGCCACAAGATGCCACAGCAATCACGAAAATTTATAACGAATATATCACAAACAGCATAATTTCATTCGAAACCGAACCTTTAACCGAAGAAGATATGCTGTCACGTATCGTGCAAATATCGTCGAAATATCCCTATTTTGTCTATGAAACAGACGGCATAGTGGTCGGATACTGTTATGCCCATGCATGGAAAGAAAGAGCTGCTTACCGATATACAGCAGAAACAACCGTTTATTTATCTCCCGCATACACAGGCAGAGGCATAGGGACTCTACTCATGCAAAAATTAATCGAAGAGTGCCGTAACAAAAATTATCGCGCATTGATAGCATGCATAACAGACGACAATACAGCCAGCAAGTCACTCCACATCAGACTCGGATTCAAACAAGTATCCCATTTCAAAAAAGTGGGACTAAAATTCGACCGATGGTTAGATGTCGTGGACTATGAATTATTACTAACGCCATAACACTATTTACACTCATTGTTTGAAGGAGGTTAAAAATTTGAAGATTTATAATTTTAATTCCTAAAAACGGCTCAACATTGAATGTCTTTTTATAACTTTACGGCAATAATAAGGTGTAAAAGGATTGTCTGTAAAAAATACATCTCCTTCTCACCGCGATAGCCTCATGAGGGTAAGGAATTTAAGGTAATCCTACCTCGTACACTTTCCCGGTTATATCGTCGAAAATATCTTTCTCGATTATATAATGGGGCATTAAGACAGATAAAAAATAAAAAACATATAAATGATAAGTAAATGGAATTACTTACCCCTTACATCAAACGAACAACAAATAGCCCAGACATTAGGGGACCGATATCCAAAGGTCCCTGCACTCTGTAAGCTACTCGCTCAACGAGGGGTTACTTCTGCCGCCGAAGCGGAGAAGTTTTTCAAGCCCCAGCTGTCCGATCTCCATGACCCGTTCTTAATGAGAGATATGGAAAAAGCTGTAGTTAGGCTTAATCGTGCATTAGGGAGTAAAGAAAAAATTATGATTTACGGAGACTACGACGTAGACGGGACGACTGCCGTATCTCTGGTATATAAGTTTTTACAAAACTATTATTCGGGACTCGACTACTATATCCCCGACCGTTATGAAGAGGGATACGGTATTTCCGACAAAAGTATCGACTATGCCGCCGAAAACGGTATCACGCTGTTCATCGCTCTCGACTGTGGCATCAAAGCCGTAGAAAAAATAGCTTACGCCAAAAGCAAAGGAATCGATTTTATCATCTGCGACCATCACATGCCCGATGACCAATTGCCTGATGCCGTAGCTATACTCAATCCCAAATTAGAAGGAGAAACCTATCCCTATAAACACTTGTCGGGGTGTGGTGTCGGCTACAAATTCATGCAAGGGTTTGCCATCAATAACGGTATCGACATAACTTCCGACCTGGAACCGCTGCTCGATCTCGTCGCCGTGAGCATAGCGTCAGACATCGTACCCATAACCGGAGAAAACCGAATCCTCGCCTATCACGGTCTTAAACGACTCAACTCCAATCCTAGCATGGGTTTAAGAGGTATATTGAAAGTATGCGGATTGAATAACAAAAATATTACAATCAGCGACATCGTATTCAAAATAGGGCCTCGCATCAATGCTTCGGGACGTATGCAATCGGGAAAAGAAGCGGTAGACCTGCTGGTCGCCAAAGACATGGCAGGAGCTTTGGAAAAAAGTCAAAATATCGACCAGTACAATGAGGATCGTAAAGAGCTCGATAAACGTATCACCGAAGAGGCGAGCAGAATATTGGAAGAACATATCGACATAAATCGAAGGAAATCGATTGTCATTTACAATAAAGACTGGCACAAAGGAATTATAGGTATCGTGGCCTCACGCCTGACGGAACTATATTATCGCCCGGCCGTCGTTCTTACCCTATCCGACGGACTGGCCACAGGGTCGGCTCGGTCGGTACAAGGATTCGATATTTATAAAGCCGTAGAATCTTGTCGAGACTTACTCGAAAATTTCGGAGGACATACCTATGCCGTGGGATTATCGATGAAAGAAGAACACATCAAGGAATTTACGGCTCGATTCGAGGAGCACGTTGCCCGGCACATCTTACCAGACCAGATGGAACCGCAAATCGACATAGATACAGAAATCAATTTCAATGAAATCACGCCCGATTTCTTTACTATGCTGAAACAATTTAATCCGTTCGGCCCGGGAAACCAAAAACCTATTTTCTGCACCCGGCGTGTAACCGATTACGGAACAAGCCGCCTTGTTGGAAAAAAGAACGAACACGTGAAATTGGAACTGGTGGATAGCAAATCGAAAAATATCATGAATGGAATTGCATTTAATATGAGTCAGCATTTCGAACATATCAAAGCCGGCAAACCATTCGATATTTGTTACACCATAGAGGAGAACACCCACAACAATGGTTCGATACAGTTATTTATCAAAGATATGCGCCCCTCGGAATAATATTATTTGACACAATATAACAGTAGGGAGAGATTTCTTGTAAATCTCTCCCTACTGTTTACCATTTACATTTTTAGAAATAAAATTACAAGACAGGATTGAATATAATCATATCTTTACCTTAACCGTCCTACCTGCATATTTAACAAGATAAATACCTCTTTCTTGTAACCGAATCTCCATACGCTCGCCAGTTGCCGGCAAAGTTTTTACCAATACTCCATTTATATCATAAATCCAAACATACCCTTCGGTTATACCATCTATTATTATTCGGTCTTCTTTTCCCGATATTCTCACAGAATTTTGGATTTCTACAATCCCTGAAAAATCAGATTCTACAATCATAGGAAAATCTTTCCAAACATGTGCATTCCTATAAGCAGCCAATCGTCCTTTCGGAACATATAGTACACAATCCTTCTTATTTACATTATCAAAGCTACTAGAATCACAAACAGGTGGAACCTGTCCCAAACAATAGATTTGCACCAAAAACAAACAATTTTGGAAAGCACATTTATTAACTGAAATGATACTTTCAGGGAAAGTCACAGTTTCCACCCCCAAACAGCCTCCGAAAGCATTTTCTTCAATCGATGTCACTCTATACGTCTTTGAATAATCAACCACAGGTGGCCCAATAATCTCTCCACCCGGTCCAACAACAAAAATTCCATCTCCACCTTGAACTTCTTCGGGGATAACAATTTTCCCAATATACTCAGTCGTTCCCCTATCTACACCAACGGTCGCCTCAGACTCAGATGTAATTTTATAATAAATCTTCTCATGCTCAAAGTCATAAGCCTTTATGTTAAAAATAGTAGGGAAAAAGCAGCCGAATAATAAAATTCTCCGTATTTGATTCATCTTTCTAACTAAAAACACATATCATAATAACGGTCAAACTTTATTTTTATTATATATCGCTTTTTTTTAGATATTGCAACCCTCTTTACTTTATACTAATCAAGAAATAAAAAAATTCAAAAAAACGCCCCTCTGACCTTGAACGAATCGATAACAATCAGATTTATTTCGCTATTTCTACGTCATAAAAGATAAAATTGTAATTTTGCGCCAAATCTGCAAAAGGAATGAACGAAATTATCCACGAAGTATTGCATAAATATTGGGGCTATTCCCAATTCCGTCCTATGCAGGAAGAGATCATCACCTCACTGCTCGACGGGCATGACACGTTGGGATTAATGCCGACAGGGGGAGGAAAATCCCTCACATTCCAAGTTCCCACCCTCAGCCGGGAAGGTATCTGTTTAGTAATTACTCCATTGGTCGCTTTGATGAAAGACCAAGTAGATAACCTACGCAGCCGAGGGATACGGGCAGCTTATCTGCACGCCGGTATGACACGTCGTGAGATGATCGTCACTCTCGACAATTGCCTGTACGGACGCTATAAATTTCTGTACATTTCACCGGAACGTCTGGATACGGAATTATTCATCGCTCGTATTAAAGGATTGCCGGTTTCCTTTATCGTCGTGGACGAAGCTCACTGCATTTCTCAATGGGGATACGATTTCCGTCCGGCCTATTTGAAAATAGCGGACATACGTTATATTCTGCCCGAAGTCCCTATACTGGCACTCACAGCTACTGCTACCCCCAAAGTAGCCGAAGATATACAACGTAAACTATCCTTTCGCAACGGGCAAGTTTTCCGCACCGGCTTCTCACGACCCAATCTTTCATACGTGGTAAGACAAGGAGAAGACAAGCTCCAACAACTGCTACGCATACTCAACCGTGTGCCGGGCAGCGCTATCGTGTATGTGAGGAATCGAAAACGTACGAAAGAAGTTGCCGAAGAATTGCGCAAAGCAGGTATATCGGCAGATTTTTTTCACGCCGGATTGAACTCGGAAGAAAAAGCCGATAAACAACAAAAATGGAAAGCAGACGAAATCCGGGTTATGGTTTCGACAAATGCCTTCGGCATGGGTATAGACAAACCAAACGTAAGGGTTGTCGTCCATATCGAAATGCCGAACGCCCCCGAAGAGTACTTTCAGGAAGCGGGACGAGCGGGGCGTGATGGAACCCGTTCCTATGCGGTATTGCTTTATGCCCGAAGAGATAAAGCCACGTTGCACAAAAGGTTGACCGAGGAATTTCCCGATAAGGAATTTATATTGAAAGTTTACGAACGCGTAGGCAATTTTCTCGAAATAGCATTAGGCTGTGGCATGGATTCGATTTACGAGTTTAACTTGAAACGCTTTTGCACCACATTCAAGTATGCTGCCACACCTGTACTCAACGCGCTGAAAATACTTACCATTTCGGGATATATCGAATTTATCGAGGAAACTGACTCTCTATCCCGAATCATGATTCTGGTACACAAGGACGAACTATACGAATTACGAGAAAGTGATCCTAAAACCGACCGTGTGCTGCAATGCTTGTTGCGATCTTATACCGGACTGTTCGCCGACTACACATATATTCATGAAGATTTGTTGTGCCAACGGCTCGGCATGAACCAGCAGGAAGTGTATGAATCGCTGCTAAAACTGAACCGCATGCATGTACTGCATTATATTCCCCGGCGTCGCACCCCATACATCGTCTATACCCGGGAACGCATGGAGCCCCGCTATGTACAAATTACCCGTGAAGCCTATGAAGAGCGTCGAGAGCGTATGGCAGATCGCATAAAAAGTATGATTACATACGCCACCTCCTCACGCTGTCGCCAACAAATGCTTCTAGAATATTTCGGAGAAAAAGCAGATTATGAATGTGGCTATTGCGACAACTGTATCGAACGAAAAAAACGAGAGGCCGCCTCAAAAAATTCTCCGATACAAATTGCGAAAGAGATACAGCGACTGCTCGGAAATGGGGCAATCAGCCGAAACGAAATCGTGGAAAGCCTTCCCTATCCAGAGAACGAGGTTATCGAGAGCTTGCGCTTTTTACAGGACGAAGGATTCATTACCGCCTGCGAAGACGGCATTCACTATAAAAATAATAAATAACAGAAGGTATTCAGGTATTATCAAGATTAAGTAAAAATGATTAAAGGTTTTTGTTACATCATGCTTTTCTATGTATTAGGAGAGATGATGAGTCTGCTAATCGGGAAACTCATTCCCGGCAGCGTATGCGGCATGATATTGCTATTCATCGCGCTCACTTTAAAATGGATCCGTCCGCACGATGTAGATAAAGCAGCCTCGGCACTCACCCGCAATATGGCTCTGTTTTTCGTTCCCGCCAGCATTGGGCTAATGCACGAATATAAAATACTCATGAGCAATTGGGTAGTATTACTCACCGTATCGGTCGTGACAACATTGCTGGTGATCGTTGTCGTCGGAGTAACCGAAGAACGGCTCGACCGTAAATTATCCCATAAGAAAGGAGGTGAAAAAATATGAGTGAAATATTTTCTTCTACTCCCTTTATACTCCTATTGGTATTGGGAAGCTATTTAGCCGGCTGCAAATTGTACCGAAAAAAACACATAGCTTTGTTTCACCCTCTTCTAGTCGCTATGGTGCTTATCATAGCACTCCTTTCATTACTGGACATCGACTATGACACGTTTTGTGCAGGTAGCAGTTTCATCAGCTTTCTTTTAGGGCCCTCGGTCGTTGCACTGGGATATGCCCTTTACGAACAAATCGAGCAAATCAGAGGGAAAGAGATACCTGTACTTACCGCCGTCTTTGCAGGCGGTATCGTAGGTATAGTAAGTGTCATAGCTATTTGCAGAATCATGGGAGTAGACGAGGCTATCACCTCGTCACTGCAACCCAAATCGGTAACCATACCCATCGCTATCTCCTTGTCGGAACACTCGAATGGCATACCGTCGCTCACCGCAGTTATCGTATTTGGCTGCGGGCTTTTGGGTGGTATCGTCGGTCCTGCCATTCTCGACCGCTGCCACGTCAACAGCCGAGTAGCCAGAGGGCTTGCCTTAGGTTCGGCGGCACATGGGCTAGGAACGGCGCGAGCCATCGAATTGGGTGCGGTCGAAGGGGCTATCAGTGGCTTGGCCATCGGGCTGATGGGAGTTATCACCTCTTTACTTATACCTCTCTTTGAAAGTATTATGCGCTAATAATCAAAGCATAAAATAAAAATATGACTTTATACCGATAAAATTAAGTATAATAATTTACAGATACCGCTTGCATATTCCAATAAAAGCCGTATCTTTGCAACGCTTTTACAAAAAGCAACAAGGTTAGATTCGCTAGCTCAGCTGGTAGAGCACAACACTTTTAATGTTGGGGTCTTGGGTTCGAGCCCCAAGCGGATCACCGAAAGAAAAGCCAAAAGGCGACAACAAAAAGACAAGTCCTACAAAATCAATATTTTGTGGGACTTTTTTTATTGCCTTTTGACTACCCTAACCGCCACGAAAAGGTCACTGACGGACAAAAAATAGTGGCTTATTCGTACCCCTGACAAAATCTTCAAAAAAGGGGTACGATTTGACTGAAAATGGCGAAATGTTGTCGGGAATTGGCGACCCTGCATTTATCTCATTATGAGTTAATAAAAGTAGTTTTGTAACTTAAAACAATGAGGTATGAAATCAACATTTCGAGTATTGTTCTTCCTGAAACGGGACAAAGTAAAAAAGAATGGTAATATGCCTATTATAGCACGTATTACCATTGACGGAAAATTAGTCCAATTCAACACCAAACTTGAAGTTAATCCTAAGAACTGGTCTGCACAAACAGGAAAAGTAACTGGCAGAGGGTCAGAATTTACCCGCATGAATGAAATGCTGGATAGCATCAAGGCGACCTTACACAGACACTATCAAGCCATTTTAGAACGGGATGGCTATGTAACAGCAGAGAAAGTACGCAACATTTTTTTAGGCAAGGAGGAAAAGGCTAAGACTCTCCTGCAAGTGTTCGCACAGCATAACGAACAATATGCGCTGAAAGTTGGGAAAACAGCCACGCAAAAAACATATACCCGTTATGAACTCACTAAAAATCGTCTTGCTGAATATATCCACAATAAATATAATTTGAAAGATATTACCTTTCGGGAAATAAATGTCGTGTTCATCGAGGGCTTCTACCTGTTTATCCGAGAAAATTATCCGTGTACCCACAATACAGCCATGAAATTTATACAGCGGTTTAGGACTGTTGTTCTGTTTGCTCACAACTTGGGACTGATTACTTTTAATCCATTCGGGGCATATAAACTGAAATTTGAGTATGTAGAAAGAGATTTTCTTGAACAGGCAGAATTAGACCGCATCTATCAGAAAACCTTTGCTAGCAAGCGGCTGGAGCAGGTGCGTGATATGTTCATTTTTAGCTGTTATACTGGCTTGTCGTATGTGGATGTGTGCGAGTTGCGGGCAGAGAACATAAAGGTTTCTTTTGACGGCAACCTGTGGATAATCAAGAAAAGGCACAAGACAAACGTAACGTCCAATATCCGTCTGTTGGATATTCCCAAAGCCATCTTGCAGAAATATGACGGAAAATTGCCTGACGGCAAAATTCTCCCGATAATCAGCAACCAAAAGATGAACGATTACTTAAAAGAAATCGCAACGGTGTGCGGCATAAACAAGAAAATCACCTATCACGTTGCCCGCCATAGTTTTGCGACCCTCAGTATCAGCTACGGCGTACCCATAGAGAGCGTATCTAAGATGTTGGGACATACAAATATCAGAACCACACAAATTTACGCTAAAATCATCGACACAAAACTGAGTGCCGACATGGATATGTTCGCCCAAAGGCTGAATGAAAGGAAAACAAGCATTTAATCAAAATAAAATCTTAAAGTTTATGGATTTGCAGGTCATTCAAAACAAAATCTTTGAAGTCAGGGGTTGCCGGGTAATGCTTGACTTCCATTTAGCGGAACTCTACCAAGTGGAAACACGAGCCTTGAAGCAAGCGGTCAAACGCAACATCGGTCGTTTTCCGTCCGACTTTATGTTCGTCCTCTCGAAAGAGGAAGCCAACTTATTGTTATCCATAGGGGTATCACAAAATGTGATACCCTCTGATTACAACTTTGGTGCAGCTTTGCCTATGGCTTTCACCGAACAGGGCGTAGCCATGCTTTCATCCGTCTTGCGCAGCCAGACAGCTATAGAGGTGAACATTTCCATCATGCGGGCATTTGTCCTTATGCGTCAGATGGTCGCAGGGTATGAAGAACTGTTGAAACGCATCGAGGAACTGGAAGCCAGCACCGATACACAGTTCAACGACATCTATCAGGCATTGACCCAGCTTTTGAGCCAGTCCCAAGAGCAGAAGCAACGCCGCAGAATCGGATTCGTTACCTATGACGAACCGGAAACAGACAGGTAACGGATTCGGTAACGAAATGCTGTTTAATAGATTGTATTCCAGTAAGTAGCTTTCATTTATCTTGCGGGCAGTCCACCGGGCTACCCGCTTTTTTTATTCTAACCCAACCAACATAGTTTTTTCAAAAAAAATTAGGTTAACTTTTATAGTTTAAGAAACCTTCCACCTTTGTTCTTTTTCAACATTACATTTATTTCCACCTGTCAAGCAAGTAGTCCATTGAGGATAATTATCAGATTTACATCTATTATTTCTCCAATGTAGAGGCTGCAAATTTGAAAGATTGTCTTTTCCACCATTAGCTACAGGATTCTGATGATCTATTTCCCAGCCATACAGATCTTCTGTTTTTCTTTGATTAAAATTAATCCAAGCCCCCGCATAATCTTTTCTCCAAACATTAGGATCAGCACCTTGTACAACTTTAGCTTTTTCCCATACTTGTAATACAATTTCATCGTTAAAATTAGCCATAGATATAATATTTAAAATTTAAGAAAATCACCACAAATAATATTCCAAACCTCAAAGAAACGACAAAATGTCAAAAAGAAATGTTGCATACTGCAATTATGACAGAGCCTTATTTATTTCTTTAGAAAACAAATCTGCCCTTCTATTATAATAGAACAAGGAACTATAATAATATTTTTAGCTTTACGATACGTTTTCTCCTTGCGAGTAATCTTGTATTACTCGCATTCCAACTAGCACATTCCCCGAAACGCCAGCGGTGCATGGCATCGCAGACTGTCTTTCGTGAAAAGAGCCTTTGGAAACCCGCACAAGAGTATCGGAAGGTAAACTCCCGACACACTTGTTTTTCCCGCCCGCATAGGCAATTCCCTAATGGACTGAATGGAGAACAAGAACTTTCCCCCTGTTTCCCAACCTGTAAATCTTCCTCATTAAGCAGTCCTCCAGCCGGGAGGTCGTTTTTATCATTTCAATAGGCAAAAGTAGTTACGTGTTCTTCACGGGTTTGCAAGGTCAAGCCTTTTCAGGTTTGGCGAAAAAATCTTCCCTGCGACATTCGTTGCGAGGTATTTTTTCCACAAAACCCTGCAAACTCTAAACACTGCCCTTTTAAGCCTATGTGAAACGAAAACGACCGACCCGACCGGAAGACGCATAAAAAAAAAAGTCGGATTTACGGGAAGCAGGAAAAAAGTTCAGTGAAACTTCAACTCCCTCACCTCTCAAATCCGCATAAAATTAAAAACTTAAAAATTACAGGATATGGAAGCAGCAACATTATCGGAAGCAAGAGTTTATGTAGGCACTTATAGCAAGTACAACAACGGTTCATTGTTCGGGGCATGGCTTGACCTGTCGGACTATTCGGACAAGGAAGATTTTTACGAAGCCTGCCGGGAGCTTCACAAGGACGAGGAAGATGCGGAGTATATGTTTCAGGACTGGGAGAACGTACCGGAAAACCTAATCGGCGAAAGCTGGATTTCCGAGAACTTCTTCACCTTGCGGGATGCGGTGGAAAAGTTGGGCGACACCGAACAGGAAGCCTTTTTCGTGTGGTGCAACTACAAAAGCCATGATTTGAGCGAGGAAGATGCGGACGACCTTGTACGGGACTTTCAGGACGAATATCAGGGACAATATGACGATGAAGAAGATTTCGCCTACCAAATCGTGGAAGAATGTTACGACCTGCCGGAGTTCGCAAAAACCTATTTCGACTACAAACAGTTTGCCCGTGATTTGTTCATGTGCGACTACTGGTTTGATGACGGGTTTGTATTCCGGGCGGCTTAAACGACCATTCGGGCGGGGTAAAAAGCCCAGCCCGCATAAACAGAGAAACGATGAAACGGAAAAGCATTTATAAAATCATCCTGCGGGTGTTATTGTTCTGCCTTGTGTGGCGGCTCGCCTGCACAGCCGGAGCAATTACGGCGGTAACGGCATATCTTGTATTTCGTGTCGCCTGTTTCCTGCTCCGGGTCTGCCTGTCGGCGTTTTATGCCTTGTGCGTGGCTCTGCTTTTCCTGCTGTTACTTTCCCTATTGAGTATATGACGAATAAAAAACAGAATATCATGCAATCATTGAACAGAAACGGGGTGAGTATCACCCAAGCACCGGGAGAGGAAAAGTTTGTAAAATACCGTCCGGTCGCATTCAAGGGACGGATATTTTACCAGTACGACTACCGCCACACAGACGAGGAACTGTTTTCCACAGCGGCTAAAACGCTGGTAGAGTGCCGCCACAGGCGGGATAAATGGATAGAAAAGAAAGAACAGGGTGATAACAGATAAATTTTAAGGGTATGAAAACGACAGAAGTAAACAAGAACCTAATCGGCAGACGTTGCGAGTGTATTTTTACGGGCATGATGGTAACGGGCGTTATTGAGGACATCGAGGAAAACAAGTATTCTGTAAACGTGAAAGTGCATTTCGATAAGCCGCAGCAGTGGGGCGATGATTTGTACACGGAAGATTGGGCATGGGGACGCAAGACGGACGAGTTCGGCACGCTGCACCATTTGCGACTGTTGGCAGACGAACCGGACTTTCAGACGATGACAGTAGTTTTCGGTGAGCCTATCAGCCAGATAGACCGCAGCGTTTTTGAAGATGTTTCCACTTGGGGCGTTTCTTCTTTGCGAGGTTGAATAAACAGCTATGAAAGTGTCAGGTTTGTAGCCATAAACGACCATACGGCGGTCATAACGGGAGAATACAACTTTGAACAGGTAAAGGTGTGGTTAGAGAAAAATATACCCATGCAGAGCCTTAAAATCAGTTGATACAAAGGCGGCAGAAATGCCGCCGTTACTTTCTTCTTACGCGTGTCAAGCATTCCTAAACACTCTATTTCTATATTTAATCAGCTCTTTATTCAATTATTTGACTGTACTTTTGTTGTATGTAAAAAAATGAATTCTAATAAGTTCTTAGTACTTGCTACTTACTCAACAATGCTATATTCTCCTGTTGAAGATGAAAGTAATATTACTTCAATGGACGTTCCTAAAAGTATATTTGACTTAGGTATATTAGTCCATCCTTCTAATTCATCAGAATAGAAATAACTTTTGAAATGATTCTCTTTTACATATTTTACATTGATAACATCACCATAATTAGGAATCTCTGTTTGCTCTAAATATTTTCTTCTTGTTAAAGAAATAATTTTTTTATTTTCATCAATTTCCAAAATGAAAAAATGGAAATAACTTCCTATTGGCAAATAATATTGTAAATCCGTTTTTTCGACAAATACAAAATTTGAAATTTCCTTTTTATGGATGAAGGCTTGGACTATATATCCTTTTTCTGTCAACTCTACATGTACACTATTTTCGAAATATTCAATGACTTTTCCTTGTACAGGATGATTTTCGTTTACAATCTTCCGCCACTCATCAAATTGATGTTTATATTGACGCTTTATGCTAAACTTTATATTGTTCTTTTCACTATCAAAATCAGTAACAACAGCTTTGATTTTATCGCCTTGTTTGTATATATTTTCAAAATGACCTATTACTCCCCATCCAATTTCAGACCACCAGATAAAACCTGTATTTGTATTCTCCGCATATTTTACAGCAATGCCTTTTTCTGGAACAATATATGCAATATCTATATCCACAATCTGTTCTTTGTGATTTTCAAAATACTCTAATTCAGGTGTTTTATTTAACCGCTTAATAGAGGTGTATATTCGCTTATTATCTACATCAATAGAAATAATACATGCTTTTATAGTTTCATCGACATTAAATCTTGTTGTATTGCATTCTGAAAGTACCCAAGAGATTTCTTGTTTTACAAGGCGACATTCAACCCCTTCCTTATATTCACATATAACAGCAAACTCATTAATTTGTTTTATCGTAATATCTATAATATCTCCAATTTGTAATTTAGTAACAGAATTATCTTCCCATGGATCGGTTAAATTTTCTATTTTACCAATAAATGAAGAAGAATTGGGATCATATTTATCAATAATAATATCTATATTTTGCCCCACTATAAATTTAGTTTCTAGGTTTAAAAAACGGCTATATGTTAGATTTGATTTTGGAATATACACCCATGATTTTAATTCCGAATTAGATACTTTTAATCCAGTTTGAAAACCTTGTTTATCTTTAACCACCCTTTCAATATTACAGTGATATACTTTATTACTTTCTAATACAGTTTCTATGTAATGAATTGGATCTGATTCTGTATCATGGTTAGAAAAAATTATATACTGTCTATCAGCATCAAGCTCTATAATTGATAAATACACTTCGTCTTCTGTATGAAAAACTTTTCGTGCATCTTTTATTTCAATAGTAGACAACTGTCTATTGGGGATTTGAAATTTCAACCCGAATGCGTTGACTATAATATATTCTTTTTGCACTTCATTTATAATTGCAGGTACCCTCTTTCCTTCTAAATAATATTGTTTTAAATTTTCCCACGCTATATATGCGATAGAGGCTTTATTAGGTCTTAAAGAAAAACAAGTAACAATATATTCTTTACCCTCTACAGATACACATTTAATTCGAGGATTTTTATTAAGCAAATCAAAACCTTTTGTTTTTATCAGTATATCAATAACTTTTGATGCTCTTTCATATCCGCTATTTCCTCTTCCTAGGACATAAACTGAATTATAATTTTCTGAAGCATAGTAATCAGCCCATTTCACATATGCAGATGTACCATATGTATCCCATGTTTCGTCTTTTCCTACTAATATGACACCTATTTTTATATTTTTAGATATAAATTTAAGATTTGTTTTTTCATCAATATCTCTTGATGCTAATTCTTTAAACCATTGTAAAAGTCCATTGGCTTCTATATTAAATTCAGAACATGGCGGTAGAGTATCTATTAATTCCCCATAGAAATAAAACTCAGGTAATAATAAATGAAGAAATAATCCTCGATCATTGGTTGGTATAAGTGCCTCAAATTCCTCTCGAGTTGTTACATCAAATTCATTGAATTTATTCCTAAAAGTAGTTAAAACTTCTTTTCTATTATTTCTTAATATGATATGAGTTGTTAATAAATCAATAGCCTCTGACGATGATTTCTTTAAATAATCTTTAGCTTTTGCGATCAAGGCCGTTTGCACAAAATTTAATATAGCATTATAAAAATTTAGATTATGATCTTTTTTATTAAAAGAAAGACATATAATCGCTTCATTTTCTTTAAGCACATTGCCAATATTATTATCAGTGACCCATTCTATCTTACAACGAGGAAGTATGGGGGTTTCAAAATTATTGTTATAATCTTGGATAATAGAATTTACAGTTCCCTCATATTCACTTTTAACGCTTAGCTTTCGCACACTTTTATGTGACCAACCTATAAATCGAAAAATATCACTTAATACAATTTTACCTTTAGCCCACACCTCACCAGAAAGATATATAAATCCAAAAGTTATTACTAAAGGTCCAGCGAGATATAGTAAGATTATTTTTATAAATTCATTCATTAGATTTATATTTATTATATTCTTTTATACAAGTTGGATTATTACATACGAAGTCAAACAGATGATTTTTTTTGGGAATGATAAGTTGTATGTTTTCTAAACTAATAGTTCTTGAACAGTATTTACAAACACAATCCCCATTTTCTATTGAGGACAATAGACCTATTGATTGTAATACTTTCTTTATATCTTCTTTAAATACAGCCGGAATTTTCTTTTTCTCCATATTCTTACTAATTGAATTTTACAAAATTAGCTATAAAATAAATACCCAACAAAATTTATTGGGTATTTATTAACATGCTCATCTAAAAAGAGTTATTTCCCCTCGCTATTGTCATTGTTAAACGAGAACGAAACCTGCTGCATCTGCCCGAAGCTGTCGATGATATAGATGTCAATCGTCTGCTGGTCGGTCGATGCCGATGTGTAGTAGAGCCGGAATGTTTCTTTCTCCAGCGGGTACAGGTCATTGGGCAGGAACACTGTACCGTTATCCATTTCCAGCTTTCCTTTGCCGTCAGGCTGGAAATAGCGTATCTGGTAGGTCGTAGGCTGGTAATCGCCGCCACGCACCAGTTGGCAGCGTATTTCGGCTGTTTCGCCCACTTTCAGTTTCTTGGGTACGGGCAGCGTTTCCACCGTGAACGGGTAAGCCTGCTGAATGTCCAAGCTGTCATTACAGGAGGTTACAAGCACGAGGGCGGCCACGATGTAGCAGCCCACGATGATTTTATACATTACATTCTTCATATACATTATTATATAGCGGTCAGTTGATAATGAATTTCAGTCCCATGCCTACCTGCGTGTGGAACTTGCCGATGTCCGAGCCGAACAGCATACGTTCCCTCGCATTGACGAGCAGCACCACCCGGTCGGTCAAGTAGGTTTCCAGTTCCAGCGTGAGCGCACCGCCGTAGATGAAACAGTCCTTGTCCAGCAGCGTAGCCCCGTCCGGCAGCAGCTTGTCGCCCCGGTTGCTGGTTTCATACCCGGCAAGAGCCGACAGCCCCAGCGAGAGGGAAAAAGTCTTTCGCCTGTCCGAAAGGAATTTCAGGTAATAGCCGCCCTCCGCCGTGAACTGTTCTACCGGAATGCGCATATCCTTGTAGTCATACTTCTTATGCAGGTATTCCCCGCCAATCACCCAGCGGTTGGCGTTCTTGGTATAGACGCTGTATGCCGCCCCGAAATGGCAGGCAAAATCCGTGTCGGAGTTCCAATGTACCCCGTCCGCCATGCCCGCCGTTACCTGCAAGGCTTTCATGCCCGGAAGGTATCTTTGCGCGTGTGCCTGGTTCAAATGCAGGCACAGCGCAAAGAGTGTCATTATAAAGATGTGTTTCTTCATTCCCTACTTTATTTTCAGTTCGTTTATCACTTCGGCGTTCACGATGTCGGCATTCTCCACCCGTATGGTCTGATGCCGACCGCCGTTCTTCTCGTAAAGCTCCACCAGCAGCAGCTTGTCATCCGGGATGGTGAACTTCGGCAGGGCGTACACCGTCCGGACGGTGCTTTTCCCGGCAATCTCTATCACCTCGTTGTAGCTGCGTACCGCATCCAGTACCGTTTCCTGAATAGCCATGCGTTTGGGCACTTTCTTATCGACAATCTTAAACTTGATGAAGTCCGTATCGAAAGGCACGTTGGAACTGTTCTTCGTCTGCGTATGCACGTAAAGCATCCCGTTATAGGTGTAAATCCCCTTGATTAAGAACTGTATGCCGAAACGCTTGCTGCCCAAGTGTCTCACTTTACGGTCATTGTTCTTGTAGATGCTCTGCATTATCAGTTTTACCAGCAGCGGGCTTTCATTTCCCAGTTCCCGGAAATAGATGTTCATGCGGGTATGCGAAAAGTCGGACGTATCTTCATTTTCCAAGAAGTCCTTCATTTCGATGTTGAGCATTTCCGGCTCACGGGCATACTTGGCGTTGAATGAATAGAAGCTGCCGTCCTCACAGATGACGGAGAAGTTCGTTTCTCCCGGAAAGCCCTCTGTCGTGGCTTTCACCCTGATTACGTTTTCCGCACCGTCAGCCTTGCCCGCTATGATGTGGTTGCTCCCCAAATCTACATAGCGGACGGCGGAGGGGAAAATGATATGCACCGTCTTGGCGAAAGTCACTTCCACGCCGTAGGGCGTTACCATTTGTCGGTAAGGCAGCTTTCGGGTGATACCCCGGTACAAGTCGTTGCCTGCCGCATACTTCACCGTGTCGGTTTCCTGTGCGTTTGCCGCACACACGCCCAGCAGGAGGGCGCACATTACAAAAATCTGTTTCATCGTTAATTGGAAATTTTAGTGGTTTGTCAAATGATTATTGCTGTTTGGCGTAAAGCATCACCCTGTACCCGGCTTTCAGCTTCACTTTCACGGTTCGGAACTTCTTGGCAAGGTAGCCGGACGCACCCTGCATCAGCCCCCTTGTAACGTCCATAGCCACCTGTTGCCCGGCGTTCTGCGTAAAGGAAATGCTTGTACCCAGCCCGCTGCCGATATTCGCCATCGCCTCGTTGAACGCTTCCTGCTCCATCGAGGACGGGACGGAAAGCCCCTTTTGCCCGTCCGTGTCGAACACAGCGAGTTCCACCGGGATGATGTTTCCCGCATACTCTATCGAAGACACCAGTATGTCGAGACGTTCGCCCTGTACCTTTGCCGTACCTGCCACAAGGGTATTCTTCGGGATGACGATGCTGCCCGCCTGCATGGGTTCAAGCAGACGGAGTTTTACCGTCTGCCCGTCCGTCAGCGTCTGGTCTTGATGGATGCAGGCGGCTATCGTGTTCCTGCCCATTGCGTAACCCGTTCCTACCGCCGTGTTGAAGCCGTAGTTGCGTGGCTGGCTGTAAGCACGGATAAAATCGGCATCGCTCATGGGCTGTTGCAGCCCTGAAACGGCGTTTTCCCGTACTGACTGCACGGACACCGCTTCCGGCTTCTTTTCGATGTCGCCCACGACTGGCACTTGTGCCGCCTGCCTGTCGCCGCCTGCATATTTGGCGGCAAGCTCGTATGACTTTTCCAATAGAGCCATCTGTTCGTCAGCGGTGGGCGTGGCTTCCCGCTGACGTTCCAGCTTTTCGGTCAGTTCCGCCACCTGCCGTTTCAAGTCCTCTTTTTCCCTGTCCTCCGGGGGCGTTTCATAGAACGTGCTCAACTGGCGGTTGATGTCCCGGTAGGCGGTCGCCGAGGAAGAAGCGCCGCCGCCCCGCACGGGCTTCGGATCTTCTTCCGGCATCAGTCCGGCTTCCGCCTGCGGTTCTTCCGTTTCATCGTCCCCTATGAAACCGAAGTCCTGAAGGGATTGTATCCTGTCCTGCCGTTTCCGGCTCATCATCGCCTGCTCGTAGGCGGTCTGCTTGTCCGCTATAATCCCGTCCTCTGCGGGCAGCGGGATGTCGGCATTGAAACCGCCCACGCTTTCCGTTTCCGCTTTCTCCTTGCCGGAGGGGGCGAATATCAGGTACATGCACCCTGCAAAGGCGAGGAACATCAGCGGGAAGACTATCATTTTCCTGCGCCGCTGCACCTCTTTCGGGGAAAGTTCCCGTTTGGGCTTCTTCTCCTTTTCGGGCTGTCTGCCCGGTTCATTTTTCTGTACTTCTTCCATATTCAGGTCTGTTTGTTAAATTGATACTGTCGTTACCGTGCAGCGGGAACTGCCGGATGTGTTCGATTTGCAGCCTTTGCCCGTCCCGTTTCCCGATGTTGTAAATGGACGAAACGGTGATATAGAGGGACAAGCCGCCGAACAGGGCGGACATCACGAGGATGACCGCCAGCCGCTTGCCCGGCGTGATACGCCCGAACAGGCGGCGCAGGCGTTCATCCGCCCAGTCCCGCACCGTTTCAATGTAATTTCGCTTCCTCTCCATAAGGCTATCGTTTAATGGTTTGCAAATCCCTGTTCTCGTCAATCGTGAACGCTTCCATGATGAAGCCGTGCGGGTTGTTGTCGCTCCGTGTGGCGTTCAGGAGCCTGCACGTGGTGACAAGGCTTCTGACCGTCAGGCTGCTTTCCCGGACAATAAGCTGCCGGGCATAGGTTCTCACCTTGTAGGGGTACTGGTTGAAGTCGCATTTCACGCTGTCAATCTCCACCGTCTGGTTGATGTTGCCAGAAATGATACGGTTGTAGTAGCCCTTTTCCGACAAGTCCTTGTAGTAGTTGAACGCACTCCTGTCGGCGAGGAACAAGGAGCGTTTGATGTTTCCCTCGATGGCGTCCTTGTCGGGCGAGAGCGTGAAAAAGAGTTCGTGGAAACGCTTCACGTGCGATTTCGCTTCAATCGGTCTGTTCTGCGCCATGTCCTGCGAGAGAGCCAGCATCAGGCTCTTGCCGTTGTCGAGGACGTATATCTTCTGCCGCTGCTTTTCGGCGAAGCTGTACGAGTTCCACACGGCAAAGCCCGTGACCAGTGCGCACAGGCAGATGAATACCAGCGCAAAGAGCCGGATTTGCCGGAAGCTCGTTTCGATGTTCGTCAATGACTTGAATTCCATATTCTAAAAATTGAAGTTGGTTATTTGAGAAGTTTTCCTGCAATCTTTCCGGTTGCCGCACCCGCCGCCGCACCCGTGAGTGCGCCCGCACGTGTCAGGTTGCGGTTGTATGCGGTTGTACCCCCGGCTGACACAATCCAGCCTGCCACTGTCGGAACGGTGAAGTAGCCCACGATGCCGATAATCATAAAGATTACATACACGGTACTGCTCCCGTCCGGTATGAAGTTCGGGTCGGAAAGCTGCTCGATGTCCTTCTGGAGCATCAGTGTCTGTATGCGTGCCAGCACGCTGCTGAACAAGTCCGACACGGGAAGCCACAGGTAAATCGAAATATAGCGTGAAATCCACTGGGTCAGCGTGCTTTGGAAACCGTCATAGACGGAAAGGGCGAACGCCAGCGGACCCAGTATCGAGAGCACTATCAGGAAGAACGTGCGCAGCGTGTCGATAATCAGCCCTGCCGCCTGAAAGAGTATTTCCAGCAGTTCCCTGAACCAGTCCCGGACGGATTTCTTGATGTTGTATGCCGCCCTGTCCATGTACATGCCCGTCATGGTAACCATGTCGGAGGGCGACCAGCCCAGTTCCTCCAGTTGCCTGTCAAATTCCTCGTCCGAAGCGAGGTATGCCGTTTCCGGGCTTCGCATCAGGGCTTCGTACTCCAGCCTGTCTTTCTGTGCCCGGTACTCGTTCATGTCGAAGGTCTGCGTTTCCATAAGCTGGCTGCATCCTTTCACAATCGGCGACAGCACCGTGTTGATAGTCCCCAGCACGAACGTGGGGAAGAACATGATGCACAGCCCCAGCGCAAATGGGCGTAGAAGCGGGTAAACGTCTATGGCTTCCGCCCGTGCGAGCGACTGCCATACCTTGGCGGCTACATAGAACAGCGCACCCAGCCCGGCTATCCCTTTGGCTACCCCCGTCATGTTGCCGCACAGGGGCATCATTTCGTCATACAGCACCCGCAGCACTTGGTGCAGGTTGTCAAAATCCACTGCTAACAACATAGGCATGTCCGTTTGATGTTACCAGTAGCGTTCATCCGCCGAGCCGTAGAGAGCCAGCACCCGGTCGGTGTCGTTCTTTTTCTTTGCCCGCAGGTAGGACACGGAAATGTTCTTGCGGGTGTAGTAGTTCACGAGATTGCGGTAGTTCATCAGGCTTCGGTAGGCATTGTCGATGATTGCCAGCCGTTCGGCATCCGTCAGCGACATGCCCGTGATGTTCACGACATTTTTCAAGTCCTGAAGCACGTCCGAACTCTCGTCCAGCAGCATGGCATAGCCGGAGGATATGGTCGCCAGCTCGTCCGCCGTGAAATACGGGTCGGCGAGCATGATTTGGTAGTTCCTGACGTAGATTTCGGAGATTTCCGCCACCAGTTCGATGCTTTTCTTCACCTTGATACCGCCCTTGACGACATCATGCACGGATTTGAGCGCATCGTAATAGGCTTTTCCCTGCTGGAAAATCTTCTGTGTTTCCAGAAAGCCGTTCAGGGTGTTGGCTTTCGTTCCCGCCGTTTCCACAATCTGTTTGGCGGTGTTGATGATGCCCTGAGCCAAGTTGCCGGGGTCTGACACCACCCACTGGGCGGATGCCCTGCCCATGAAGCACAGGCATACCGCCATAAGAAGAATCGTTCTTTTCATCATTTTTTGTTTTTAGGATTTGTAACACGCCTGTATTCGCCGCCGGGCAGGAGCGTTATCCGGTCGTTCTTTTTGTCGTAGGTGAACTGTATGCCGAAGCCTGTTTCAATGAACAGGCAGCCGTTCCGCTCTGTCACCGGATAAGTCGTTTCCAGTACCCTGCCCCTGACATTCGCTTTACGGGTGACGGTGTATCTGCCGTCCGTTTCCGTGAGTGTGAAAGCCGGGTGTCCCCTGACGTGTACCCAGTCGCCCCGCATCCTTTCCAGTTCCTTGCTTTCACTGTCCTTGCAGCCAGCCAGCAGGCAGGCGGACAGCAGCGTGTAAATCAGGTTGTCCATTAATTTCATATCGTTTATTTTTAGGTGGTTGATAATACGGGATTTCTTTTGCTCTCCGCAAGCCGTTTGACAGCCAGTTCAAGGTTGCCGCCCAGCTTGTCGGCAAGGGCGAACAGTTCCGTTTTCTCGCTTTCTTCGGTCGTGTACGTGTAATATTCCTCCAGCGAAACTTCCGTTGCGTACACCGCCGACTGCGTGCCGCCCAGCGAGAAGAACACTTCCTTGTACTTCCATCCGGGATGGTTCGCCATGTTGATGGACAATATTTGCGAACGTTCCTTGTCGGTCAGTCCCAAGAGGTTCTGTATGCTGTCGAACTTGTTGAGATATTTCCTTTGGTCTAACAGAATCTTGCAGTCCGAATTGTTGATGATGCTCTCTTTCACGATAGGTGAGGAAATAATATCCTCCACTTCCTGCGTTACCACAATCGCTTCCCCGAAATACTTTCTGACGGTTTTGTACAAGTATTTTATGTAGTCCGCCATGTTCGCCGACGCTATCGCTTTCCACGCTTCTTCAATCAGGATTAATTTTCTTATTCCCTTCAATTTGCGCATCTTGTTTATAAAGGCTTCCATGATGATGATGGTCGTTATCGGGAACAGTATCTTGTGGTCTTTGATATTGTCCAGCTCGAAGACAATAAAGCGTTTGTGCAGCAAGTCCAGTTCCTTGTCGGAGTTGAGCAGGTAGTCATACTCGCCGCCCTTGTAATAGGGTTCAAGCACGTTCAGGAAGCCGTCAATGTCAAAGTCCTTTT
>UMBE01012550.1_pt1 | contig 48937 bp, 31 predicted proteins | sample 1963881 | NCBI WGS metagenome assembly UMBE01 (sample SAMEA4835933, study PRJEB28245) | human gut metagenome | biome: gut microbiome; material: fecal sample | place: Denmark | collected 2008 | reverse complement strand
CGTCCGCGAGCGTTTCCGGAGAACGGGCCGAAGCCGTTGCGCCGCGCACTGCGACACACGGCGACGAGGCGGCCGAAGACCCGCTCTCGCCCCGGCCTTTTAAGGGAGAACGGCCGGAACATTACCGCGACGGGACGCTCATTGTGGATAAGGAGAACCGTGTAGGATACCTGAGCGACCTGAAAACCCTGCGCCCGATGTTCCATCCGCTCGACCTGCCCGAAGAACAGCGGGTGAAAATGTCGCTTTATATCGAGGTGCGGGACACCTATCATCACCTCTACAACGTGGAGGCCGATACACTGGCCCCGCACCCCGCGCTGCGCGTAATGCTAAACAGCCTTTACGACAACTTCGTGGAGCGGTTCGGCCGGCTGAACGAACCGCAGAATATCGACCAGATACGGATGGATTCGGGAGCCGACGAGATACTCTCGCTGGAACGTTACACCGACGGTATCGTGAACAAGGCCGACATCTTCGACCATCCCGTCGCTTTCAATCCGGCAGAGATCGAAAAGACGGACGATGTGCATACGGCATTGGCAGCCAGCATGAACCGTTATGCGGACATCAATATCGAGTATATATCGGAACTTACCGGGGCGAGCGAAGCGGAGGTGCTGGAACAGCTCAAAGGGCGTATCTATTTCAACCCCGACAGCGGGAAGTACGAAATCGCCGAACGTGTCATCGCAGGCAACGTCATCGAGAAGGCCGACCGCGTGCAGCGCTTCCTCGACGAGAATCCGGATCACGAAGGCGCACGGGAAACCCTCGCAGCGCTGCGCGAGGCCACACCCAAACCGATCGCATTCGAGGATCTGGACTTCAACTTCGGCGAGCGGTGGATACCTACGGGCATCTATGACAGTTACGCCTCGTGGCTCTTCGAAACGGAGGTCAAGATCGGTTACATCGCCGATCTGGACGAGTTCGGCATTACGGCCAAGGACGAGTACAATATCAAGATACAAAACCAGTATGCTGTCCGGGGAGAGTTCCGCCGTTATACCGGACTGCATCTGATGAAACATGCCCTGCACAACACGATTCCGGACATCACCAAAAAAGCCCGCAAACTGATTGACGGCGAGTGGAAAGAGGTGAAGGTACGCGACGGGGAGAAGATACAGCAGGCCAACATCAAAATCGACGAGATCCGCAGCGGTTTCACGGACTGGCTGTGCGACCAGTCCGCCGACTTCAAGGAGCGTCTGGCCGACATGTATAACCGCAAGTTCAACTGTTTCGTGCGCCCGAAGTACGACGGCTCGCACCTGACCTTTCCCGGCCTCGACCGCAAGGCGTTAGGTATCGAAGACCTCTATCCGAGCCAGAAAGACGCTATTTGGATGGATATTCTGCTGGGCGGCGGCATCGTGGATCATGAGGTCGGCGGCGGCAAGACCCTGATCATGTGCTGCGGAACCTACGAGAAAAAACGCATCGGACTGGTGAATAAACCGATGATTACGGGATTGAAGGCCAATATCCACGAGATAGCCAAGACGTTCTGCACAGCGTACCCGATGGCTCGCGTGCTCTATCCGGGCCGTGAGGATTTCACGCCGAAGAAGCGCGAGCAGATATTCCGGCAGATCAAGAACAACGACTGGGATGCGGTGATCCTCTCGCACGAGCAGTTCGGCATGATCCCGCAGTCGCCGGAAATCCAGCAGGAGATTTTGCGGGCGGAACTTGACAGCGTGATGCAGAACCTCATGCTGCTCAAGGCACAAGGTAAAAACGTGTCGAAACGTATGCTGACCGGCTGCATCAAGCGCCAGCACAATCTGGAGGCCAAACTGCAAAAGGCGCAGTACGCCCTCGACCATCGCAGGGACGATGCGGTGGACTTCCGCCGTATGGGTATCGACCACCTCTACGTAGATGAGAGCCACAAATTCAAGAATCTGATGTTCAACACGCGGCACGACCACGTGGCGGGCCTCGGCAACCCCGACGGGAGCCAGCGGGCGCTTAACATGCTCTTTGCTCTCAGAACCATACAGGAACGTACGGGGCGCGATCTGGGGGCGACATTTCTGTCGGGGACGACCATTTCCAACTCCCTCACGGAGTTGTATCTGCTGTTCAAATACCTGCGTCCGAAAGCACTCGACCGGCAGAACATCCGCACCTTCGACGCATGGGCCGCCGTATTCGCCAAAAAGAGCGTCGATTACGAATTTTCGGTCACCAACCAGATTGTGCAGAAGGAACGGTTCCGCTATTTCATCAAGGTTCCGGAGCTGGCGGCTTTTTATTCGGAAATTACGGATTTCCGCACGGCCGAGGACATCGGTATCGACCGACCGCACAAAAACGAGATACTGCATAACATCCCGCCCACGCCCGACCAGCAGGCGTTTATCGACAAGCTGGTGCATTTCGCCAAGACGGGCGACGCCACGGTGTTGGGACGGGCACCCCTCACGGAAAGCGAGGAGAAGGCCAAAATGCTGATCGCTACGGACTACGCCCGTAAAATGTCGCTCGATATGCGTATGATCGACCCGGAGCTGTACGGCGATCATGCGGACAACAAGGCGAACCACTGCGCCGCGCAGATCGCGCACTATTACCGCAAGTACGACCAGCATAAGGGTACGCAGTTCGTCTTCTCCGATCTGGGGACATGGAAGCCGGGAGACGAGTGGAACGTGTACGCCGAGATCAAGCGCAAGCTGGTCGAAGACCACGGTATTCCGGCTTCCGAGGTTCGTTTCATACAAGAGGCAGCCGGCAGCGAGGGCAAACGCAAGAAGATGATCGAAGAGATGAACACCGGACGCATCCGCGTATTGTTCGGCTCGACCGACATGCTGGGTACGGGCGTGAACGCCCAGAGGCGGTGCGTGGCGATCCACCACCTCGACAGTCCGTGGCGGCCCTCGGACTTGGAGCAGCGCGAAGGACGCGGCATCCGCAAAGGCAACGAGATAGCCAAACTCTACGCCGACAACACGGTGGACGTGCTGATCTACGCCGTCGAAAAGTCGCTCGACGCTTACAAGTTCGGGCTGCTGCACAACAAGCAGCTATTCATCCGCCAGCTCAAACAGAACCGTATGGGCGTGCGTACCATCGACGAAGGCGGCATGGACGAAAGCAGCGGCATGAACTTCTCGGAATACGTCGCTGTGCTGTCGGGCAACACCGACTTGCTGGAAAAGGCCCGCCTCGAAAAGAAGATCGCGGGGCTGGAGAGCGAGCGTCAGGCGTTCGTCCGCGGCAAGTCGTCGAGTCGCAGCCAGCTGGAATATACGCTCGGAAAAATCGGGGAACTCGACGAAAGGATCGGACGCATCGAAAAAGACCTCGAAGCTTTCAGGAGCCGTGCGGAACTCAACGAGGACGGATCGTATCGCAACCGTATCACGCTGGACGGGGCGGAGAGCAACGATCCGCAGTTCATCGGCAAACAACTGAACCATATCGCAAAAACCGTCGATACGGGAACGGGTGAGAAACGGATCGGCTCCATCTACGGGTTCGAGATCATCGTCAAGAGCGAAAAGAGCATGAAGGAGGATTTCGAGACCATTCGCAACCGCTTTTACGTGCGGGGAGAGGGAGAATACCTCTACCAGTACAACTACGGCAATCTGGCCGGAGACCCTCGCACGGCGGCGCTCAACCCCCTGCATGCGCTGGGCACGATCGAACCGACGCTGGAGAAATTCCGCAAGGAGCGCACCTCGCTGGAAAAGGACGTGCCTCAGCTCCGGCAGATCATCGAGGGCACATGGCGCAAAGAAGCCGACCTCGCGGCTTTGAAAAAGGAGATGGAACAGCTCGACCGGCAGATACAACTCGCGCTCAAACCCGTAGGTAGCGACCGTGACGGCGAAGAGGCCGGAGAGCAGCAGGAGAAGGACGCGCGACGGGAAACACCTGTCGCCGATGACCTGCAACGGCATATTCCCGCACGTCTGCGGCAGCTCGCCGATGCCTCCGGCGGACGTATCGTCATCGGCAGCGTTCCGCCCCGCACGGACAATAATCCTACAACATCCAAAAAGAAATTATAATGAAAAGAGCCGCATGCCACAGCGGCTCTTTTCATTCCCGTATGAATTTGCTTTTCCCATAGTCGATCGCTGCAAACGGTCGGGAATCGACGTTATTTTTTATCTATATTTATGGAATAAAGATTTGCCTTTGCGACGAATTATACGTTTTCGCAACGATGCGATTTTTTTTCGAATGCTCGGTATGTATTCCAGTGCAGGGAAAACGATACAACCTATCACAAATGACAGAACGGACAATAAAGTATCATGCGAGGAGCATATCCGAGAAACAACGTAATAAATACCAAATCCTAAACTTCCGCAAATCAATACACATAACAGGTAAAATCTCTTTATACAGTTCCGTACTTTCCGTTTGACTTTATCTTTAACATCTTGTCGCTGTTTTCGTTTCATCTTTTGCAACTCCATAATAGCGATATTGCCTCGACTTGCCTGTTCCTGTAATTCCGCTTTTTCCCTTCGTAAAGTTTCCACATCCTTGATTTCGATAAAACCGACGATATCATCAATATTCGCATCGGTAATATCTTCAGGATGCATTTCATACGCCCGAATTTCATTATATATATGGATTCGAGTATCATCATCGTATGATTTTGTTCTCAATTCGTCGTATTTATCCACAACGGAACGATGTAGCAAAGAGGTCATAACGAGTTTCACTCTGTTCATAACGTCCAGCGATGCGGGTGTTTGATTCCTCATAATACCTTTATGCAACCGGAACCATAGTCGGGATATGGCATAATCCATCGTCGTCGAGTAAGTAAAATTCGTTCCTTCGCGTATGGAAGAATGACGGGATATGAATTTTGGGATACTGCTTTCCGAAAGCAGAACGCACTGGCACTTTTCGAAACTTGATTTGTGAATGGAGCGGCGTTTACCGTTGATTATGGAAAAAATCCGCAGGTATTTGACTATATCCTCCTCGGAGATCGTCAATGAAGACGATGCCGCATCGGTCTGAATTGCGTCGAGATTGTCTGTCGTTTGAAGATTACCGTTCATATCATCGACACAAATAGACCTTTCGTCGTATTCTATATCCGAAGCTTGTAAAAAAGCATAGAATTTTCCCCGTTCTTCCAGCACGTCTCCTTTGTCCTGGCATCGGCTCAATATGGTATTCATGGCAGGCTTACCGTCGGGTCTATCCAATTTGTTTATGATTCTTTCAGCCTGTTTGAAATATCCGTCGATCACGTTCTTCGTTTCGTCCAAGTATTTCAGTTGTATATACTTCTTTCTTTTGTTCGCTTCCCGTACCAGAGAGAGAAAATCGTTCAGAATACGGCTGTGTAAATCGCCGTTATATCCATATACACTGAATAATTCTTCCGTATCGAGATAGATCGTCAGTTGAGTCGTCCAGCTGCCTATCGTATTTAGATCTGTCGATTCGGTAATGTCTTTCAGTCCGGAAATGATAATAAAACCCTCCTTAATCTCGTTCAGACGTTCTACGAACTCCTTATCGCTTTCTTTGGAAAGCATAAAGCGGGAAAATATGTGCCCGGTATCCTGACTGGAATCCGTCAAAAGAAATTTCGTAAATCCCTCGATAATATCTTGGTCTTGTATATGTTGAGAAGTCGAGCTTCTGTAATATGCTATCAAAGCATCAAATACGGGCCTATACTTGGTATCCTGCGCCGACAGTTGCCTGTCGAAATCTTTCAATGCCTCGGCCGAGGGTTTTGCATGGTATTCCCCATTGGTACTCGTGATAGAATCTTTCAAGCGATTTCGTATGACCGTTTTCAGGACACTTTCATATACGTCAATTTCAAAACATTCCCTTAACCGATTACGAAGCGTCGTTATATCGAACGACCACATATTTTTTTGATTGATAGTTGCCGTTACGAACCGGGCTAAAACCGAATATATATCGTGTTCCGCATCGTATAGATTTGTAAATACGGCAATAGAAGCTATTAAATTTCCGCGTATCATTTTAATAGTTTTATAATTAAACGTGCGTCCCCTACTTTTACTTTCTATCTTGCAAATCGGCCGAACTTAGAGGCAATATCCCGTACCGTAAGTCTGGGCGATCCATAATCCGAAAAAGCGGTCATATACCTGATATATGTTCCCGTCTTTGGTAAGCAACTCCTTGTCGAGCAATTGCCGAGCTGCCGACTGTACGCTGCTGGAAGAGTAAAGTCCGTGCCTTGTGATGAAATCCGCCGAGGTAATTTCGGTTGCCCGTCTTTCCTTGCCGACAGCGAACAACAGTTCCTTCTGCCGCTCGGAGAGCATGGCGACCATGCTCTGGTAAACGCTCTGCTGTGCATCCACGGTGGCATGAAGGACGCTATTCGCCTCTTCGGGTATTATCGTTTCACCGGGAACCGCTTGTTCATAGAGGCGGTTCAGCAAAGTTTGCATATACCACGTATGACCTTCGAACAGTCCGTAAATACGAGCAATGCACTCGTCGGAAATCCTTTTACCGGCCTGTTCGAAATGCTCCCTTACGAATTTGTAATAGGCTCTCTCCTCGATGGGGCCGAGGTTCAGGAACGAAGCACTCTGGTAGAACGGCCGGGAAGCAGAGAAGAAAATATTCTGCATCATGTGGCGCTGGCTTCCGGCAAAAACGAAGTTCGTGTTGGTACATTTCTGTATATGCGTACGCAGTACGGCTTCCACATTTTTTTCCGGATAACGGGCGATTTGCTGGAACTCGTCGATGGCCACCAGACAGGGTTTGTCCGCCGCTTCGAGATACGCGAAAAGTTCCTCCAGCGATACCTCCGGCTTGCGTATCTCCCCGATACCGATGTCGAATACCGGTTCCCCGGATACCGCGTCGAGTTTGAAAGCCGGGCGCAGAGAACCGATCGCAGCAAAGAATCCCTCGACGAATTTCCTTCCTTTGGGCTTCAACGTATCGAAAATATGTTTGCCGAGCATGAATACCAACTCTTTGAGCGATCCGGTAGCGTAAATATCCACGAAGAACGTGTAATAGCCTTGCGCTATCTCTTTTTGATGGAAACAGTGTTCGATCAGCCCTGTCTTTCCCATACGTCGGGGCGATACGATTACTATATTGCGCCCGTTCACGAGTGCGCCCGTAAGTTCTGCGGTTTCAGCCTTCCGGTCGCAAAAGTAGTCTGCGGAAACGTAACCACTGACAATGAAAGGGTTTCTGACAGTTTGCATGACATTCAAATGTTATTTGACTTTATATTATTGCAAATATAATAATTTAATTCTAAATAATCAATAAGCCGATTTCACGGCACAAAAAGCGGATGGAACAGCTCGACCGGCAGATACAACTCGCGCTCAACCCCGTAGGTAGCGACCGTGACGGCGAAGAGGCCGGAGAGCAGCAGGAACAGCAGCAGGAGAAGGACGCGCGACGGGAAACGCCTATCGCCGATGACCTGCAACGGCATATTCCCGCACGCCTGCGGCAGATCGCCGACGCCTCCGGAGGTCGTATCGTCATCGGCGGTGTTCCGCCCCGCACGGACGATGATTTTCCATCTAAGAAAATCAAACTATAAACGGGAAAGCCTTGCATTTTATCTTTGCAAGGCTTTCCCCTTTCATCGGTTATCGGTGTCTCGATCGGACTGTTTATTCCTTCTCCGAATCAAGCGGCGGCAGTCCGATCGTGTCCTCGATCAGTTCATCGGGATTCCTGTCCAGAAAATTCTGGCCCGACACGACACTGTGCCCCAACTCCCGTTCCGTCTCCCTACGGGCCACTCCGGCAACATTGCCGCCGCGCCGGGCGACCTGTTTGTTTTCGGCGAACGTATCGGGTTTTTCCTGCTGTGAGATTTCAGTCGTCACCCGTTCGCCCAGCATCGTAAAGATCAGCTCCAAATCGGTCATGTGGTCACGCAGGTTTTGTCCCTTTTTCGTCAGCCTCTTGATCGCCCTGTGTTCCGAAGGCGTCACGCCGAATGTCGCACGCGCGATCTCCGCCGTCAGGATGGCGAAGTCCCTCTCTTCCCGAATGCCGCGTTCTTTCCACTCATCCGTCAGGTTTTGCCGTATGGCGATGCCCCGCAGCCGTTTGTCGATCCAATCCTTCGGATAACCTTTGGCCTCGTAAATGGCCTTCATACGTTCCTGTGCCAGCTCAGGGTTCTCGATCTCCTGCACACGCTCATATCCGACCTGTGCCAGCCATTGTTTGAATGGCTCGGCCTTTGGAGAGGGGATCGACTGAATGATACGAAACATAGCTTGCGTTGTAGCGCAATCCGTCTTGTACTGCTTACCGTCGGCAGCCGGTAGTTTCAGTTGTCGCCAAATCGGGGACAACTGAAGATCGGTAAATTCCCGCGTTTTTACCTTATTCCAATATTTTCGCGGTTCCGGAGACCCGGTAAGCACACCGACAATATCGACGATAGAAAAATACCAATAGTCATCCACCCATACGCGGCGGATCTGCTTGTCCTGAAAAACAACGATCTTACTGTCTGCCATAACGGATTTATTTTTTACAAAGTTAGTTTTTTAATCCAGCAGGTGCAATAAACCGAGAATCAAATTCAATTCATGGGATTCCGTTTCGATAAACCCGACCGCATCCGGTTCTTCAGCAGCATGTTCTGCGGTATGGCATCCGATAAGGCAGATAACCCGATAAATTTACATCGAAAGGGCCGTATGACAAGTCCTGGACAAGCCCTCTTATTTTTCCGATCTGCCGCCTCGGCCGTCCGCCCCGACATAGCAGGCCGAAGGGTCTGCCTCGACCGCCCGCCGCAATATCCGGTCGCATTGTCTTGTTTCGATCGTCAACTTCGCCATAATTCCAATCAGTAGTGCAAAGATAATCTTTTTCCCACCAGTTCGCAACGCCATGTCCGTTCCCCGTGCCAACGGCTGCCATGCCGATGCCGACGACTGCCACAGCGGCACCGCACCGCCGTCCGCAGTCCGCGTCGTCTTAAATTTGCAGCAGAACCATTTAATAACGATGCGAATATGTCACAGGAGGACGATCTGAGGGGTTTGTCCAAGGTCATGGACTTCATGCGGGCCCTGAGCATTTTATTCGTGGTAATCCACATCTACTGGTACTGCTACGGGCAGATTCTGGCGTGGAACGTCAATATAGGCGTGATAGACAGGATTCTGCTCAACTTCGACCGCACGGCGGGACTGTTCGGCAGCATACTCTACACCAAACTTTTCGCCGTGCTCTTTCTCGGCCTCTCGTGCCTCGGCACCAAAGGGGTCAAGGAGGAGGAGATCACATGGCGCCGGATCATCGCGGCGCTCGCGGCCGGCTTCGTATTCTTCTTCTTCAACTGGTGGCTGCTCGACCTGCCGCTGCCGCTGTCCGCCGTCACGGGGTTCTACATCCTGACGCTATCGGCCGGATATATCTGCCTGCTGATGGGCGGCGTGTGGATGAGCCGGCTGTTGAAGAACAACATGATGGACGACCCTTTCAACAACGAGAACGAATCGTTCATGCAGGAGACGCGGCTGATAGAGAACGAATACTCAGTGAACCTGCCGACACGGTTCTACTATAACAAACGGTGGCACAACGGCTTCGCCAACGTCGTAGTGCCGCAGAGAGCCTGTATCTGCGTCGGCGTTCCGGGGTCGGGCAAGAGCTACGCCGTTGTCAATCAATTCATCAAACAGCAGATCGAAAAGGGGTACACGATGTATGTTTACGATTTCAAGTTTCCCGACCTCGCGGAGATCGCCTACAACCACCTGCTGATGCACCAAGAAGGCTACAAGAAGGTACCGACCTTTTACGTCATCAATTTCGACGATCCGCGCCGCTCGCACCGCTGCAACCCGATCAATCCCGCCTTTATGAACGACATCTCGGACGCCTACGAGAGCGCCTATACCATCATGCTGAACTTGAACAAGACATGGGTGCAGAAGCAGGGCGATTTCTTCGTCGAGTCGCCCATTATCCTTTTCGCCGCCGTGATCTGGTTCCTGCGTATCTACGACGGGGGAAAGTACTGCACTTTTCCGCACGCCATCGAGTTTCTGAACAAACGCTACGAGGACATCTTCCCGATTCTGACGAGCTATCCGGAGCTGGAAAATTATTTAAGTCCGTTCATGGATGCGTGGCTCGGCGGGGCGCAGGATCAGTTACAGGGCCAGATCGCCTCGGCCAAAATTCCGCTCTCGCGCATGATCTCCCCGCAGCTCTACTGGGTCATGTCGGGCGACGACTTCACGCTCGACATCAACAATCCGGACGATCCGAAGGTGCTGGCGGTGGGCAACAACCCCGATCGGCAGAACATCTACGGCGCAGCCCTCGGTCTGTACAACAGCCGTATCGTAAAACTCATCAACAAGAAGGGGCAGCTCAAATCGTCGGTCATCATCGATGAGCTGCCGACGATCTACTTCAAGGGCCTCGACAACCTGATCGCCACGGCCCGGAGCAACAAGGTAGCCGTGTTGCTCGGATTCCAAGACTTCAGCCAGCTCAAACGCGACTACGGCGACAAGGAGGCCGCCGTGGTGATGAACACCGTCGGCAACATCTTCTCCGGGCAGGTGGTGGGCGAAACGGCCAAGATGCTCTCGGAGCGGTTCGGTAAGGTGCTGCAAAAGCGACAGTCCATGACGATTAACCGCAACGACAAATCGACCTCCATATCGACGCAGATGGACAGCCTGATCCCGGCCTCGAAGATCTCGACGCTCACGCAGGGGATGTTCGTCGGGGCTGTGGCCGACAGCTTCGAGCAGCCTATCGAGCAGAAGATATTCCACGCCGAAATCGTCGTGGACAGCGCGAAGGTCAAGGCCGAAACTGCCCGCTACGTGAAAATACCCATAATCACCGACTTCAGGGACGAGAACGGCGTGGATCGCATGCAGGAAACGATCAAAGAGAACTACGACCGCATCAAGACCGAAGCCGCAGAGATCGTCGACAAGGAACTCGACCGCCTACGCAAAGACCCCGTGCTGTGCAAGCTGCTACCGCCGGAGCAAGGAGCATAAAGAGACGGAATTGTGTCAAAACGCAGATTTTTGATACATCCCTATCTCGGTCAGGGTTTAGTAAGATAACGAGAGTGCAGAAAAACAACAAGTGTTTTATTTACAGTATATTAGTTCTTTGTTTTGCATCTGCTTAGAGTAATAGAAGCCGCAAAAACGGGCAGGTTTAGCGGTAAGTTCAGCTACTTATCCGTTACTTGTCCGAAATGCTTTGTTTTTTGCAAACATTATTTTTCAACATTTTACATCAAACTTCCGCATAACAAATAACTTGACTTAACGTTTAACAAACCCTCAATGTTCGAGTTATCATGCAACGCAGCACTTTCCAAGTCTTTTTCTACGTGAAAAGGCTGTCGGAAAAATACGGTCAGGTCCCCATTATGGTTCGGTATCACGATCAACGGTACGATGTTGCAGTTCAGCTGTAAACTCACCGTTCGTTCTTCTCATTGGGATGCCAAGGCTAACCAAAGCGGCCGGCAAAAGCCTCGAAGCCCAGCACATCAACAAAAAGCTGAAAATCAAGGCCAAGCCTCTGCGATCGGAATTCGTATGTCACGGCCGAAAAGATCCGCAACGCCTGCCTCGGTATGGGCGATGACTACCGCCTGCTGCTGCAGATCGACAACTACAAACGCCTGCGGGCTGAGGATGCCGAGAAGATCCGAAGACTCGGCGTGAAAGTCAAAAAACCTCGAAGCTGCGGCGCGCCACGAAATCGAGATTACCGGGCCAATAGATGCAGTGGTACGCGATACGGTGGTCATACGGGATACCGTACCGATATTACGTCAGAAAGTGGAGATGATAACGCCCCATATCCAGTTGGCGGGGCTTATCGAGAACGGACGTCTGAAAGAATCCGTGTGCCTGTAACGCTGTGGCAGGCCGTGTGGGTCGAATATAAGGGCTGGTGGTTCTGGCGTAGAGTGAAAGCCATACACCAGACCATAGCCGGGGATAACCCATATGTCGATATCCGATACTCGGAATATATCCGAATCGAGTGATTTTCCAAAATTCTTTACTACCTTTGTTTCACTAAATAATTATACAAGAACCGGAAAGACGAAAGAATTGACATAAGATAGCTTTTAGCTGTTTATTCCAGATCTGAAAATCGCCAACTTCAACTTACGGGAATAGACAAGCGGGGCTCGTGTATTGCACTATTACGTGCGGCACGAGCTTGACTTGTTCCGTAAGTGGGTGTTTGGCGATACCTCGGATCTGGACAATGTCGGGTTCGTGCTTTCTTATTTTTTTAATTCGTTGTTCTATAACGTATGCCGGCAAAATCCAATAGCACTCCCGCGGAGCGATTGAAAATAGTCATAGAAAATGCAGGGATGAGTACATATGCACTATCTCGTCATATAGGGTTTCAGCGTCCGGAAAATCTCTATCAGATCTTGCGCGGAAAATGCGGGATCAGCAAGAATATGGCAAATATCATTCATCAGAAATTTCCGCGATATTCTATCGACTGGCTTATTTACGGCGACAACGATTCTCAAGAAACTCTTCACGATAACATTGTCCGTATTCCGCTCTATAACAATTATGAAACGATGTTATTCCCGCCAGTTCTTCCAGCGGACGAAATACTTATATTTTCTTCGACTCTTGCCGCAAATGCGCAGATAGCCATCACATATGCCGATGAGCGGTTCAACCCGGATTCTCGCAAATCTGTATTATTATTACGAAAGAAGGCTGTGGCAGAGGAAATTTGTTATGGAAATATGTATTTCATCGTTGCCGATCATCTGCGCCTTGTGCGTTGTGTATACAAATCTCCCGGGAATTCGAAGCGACTCCGATTAGCCGTCTCGCCAGAAACCGCCGCCGATGATACGACGATCGAGCGAATACAAATTCGTTCGATGTGGATTGTTTGCACGGTTATCAGTCGTATGATCTGAAAGCCGAATGCTTCCCTCCTGCTACATCACGGGTAAAATTTCAATGGCATATGAAGAAAAAATCCACGGGAAGCATCTGATACTAAAATATTGAAGCATATTCGATCCGTTGAAAAACGGAACACGCGAGGCCACTTCTCCGGCATGCCATAGAAAATTCAATCGAATTCGTCGATGCCGACCCCCAAGTATTGGCAAGCCTTTTTCTTGCTGATTCCATCTTTGATCATACGTTCGTAACTCTCCCGCTTTTGGTTGTGCCCCTCGATTCGGTCGAACAACATCCCGACCAATATATCCACAGCTTCCGAAAAGGCCGCTTCACCTTCGGGGGTGTTAAAATCGATCTTACAAAAAGGGGCTCGCTCCCTATGCAAGATCAAATAATAGACACCCGAAATCAGCAGGGCAATAACGCCGCGGATATTGATATGGGCAGACTTGAACAGGACATCGTAATATTCGACCAGATTCAGGTTCATCAGATCTCTTATCTGAGCCGTTCTTCTGGTCGTATCATTATCCGCAGACATTTCCCAGAGCAATAACTTCTGCATGACGGCATTATTGCATAACTCTTTGTACAGTGTCTTCAGTGTTTTCGCAAAAAACGACTTGGGGCCCAAATCGCTTAGCTTCGACATCTTGATCGTGTCGTTGATCCAGAAGTCGTATCTTTGGGCCAACTTGTCATAAAGATTGTCGATAGAGCCATAGCGTCTATAAAAGACGGGAGGCTCCAAACTGGCATTGGCCATCAGTTCCGTTACAAGCACTTTGTCGAATCCGTTTCGGACGACCAATTTCTCGAGCTCGGTCATGACGGCATTGTCTATTTCAGCATTCGTGCGTCTCACCCTCCCTGCCATTTTGTATAATCCGATTTATAGTTATAATGAATGTATGTATAATTCCGCCTCAAAAATAGTGAAAAATGGATGGCATGGCAAGAATTTATTTCTGTTTGCGGTTAATTGCAATCAAGACCGCATCGAACATTCTTGCTCTTCCTACAGTTTAGATCAATGATAAGGATGTAACAAAAGAGAGACGGGAATTCAGTTCTCGTTCTCTCTTTTATTCGTCGTTATATCATGGCTGCTTCGATGGTGGGTAGTCGAGTTTAGATAATCCCGTATTTTTTACCTGTTTCGTAAAAGACATCGAGCAAGCGATCGCAATCTTCTTGAGTGTGGCATGACATCACGCCGATTCGGATACGACACATCTTGGGCGGAACGACCGGCGGGAAGATCGCATTTACAAATATTCCCCGGTCGTAAATATCTTTTATCAGATTAGTCAGCACATACTCATCGCCTATGATTACGGGAATGATGGGTGTAACAGAATGTAATGTATTGAATCCCATCTCATTCAATCGTGAACGTACATAATTATGATTCCGGTCGAGCGCTTCTCTTTGTTCCGGATGTCTCTTGAAATCCTGCAACACTTCGTATGCGGCAGCGCATACACTTTGAGGAAGGGCCGTCGAGTACATGTTGCTCCGTGCATAAACTCTCAGGTAATCGATGATTTTCTGACTTGCCGTGATGAATCCGCCGACTGTCCCGATCGCCTTGCTCAAGGTGCCGGTCACGATGATGTTATCACGCTCTGTGATACCGAAATGACTCAAGGTGCCAGCGCCCCCGTCCCCGATAATACCTGTCGCATGTGCATCGTCGATCAATAAGAGCGCATTGTATTTCTTTGCAAGGCGCAGCAATTCCGGCAGATTCGCAAGGTCTCCGTCCATGCTGAATACGCCATCGGTAACAATCATGATTCCGTATGGATATTGTTCCGCATTCTGCGAAAGAATCTTTTCCAGAGAGCGCATGTCGCTATGAAGGTAGCGTGTCATTTTCGCTCCCGACATCAATGCTCCGTCGATGAGGCTCGCGTGGTTCAGCTTATCGAATACCAATAAATTATTCGAACCGACCAAACCTACCAAGGCTCCAATATTGGCCGTGAAGCCGGAGGAAAACAAGATCGTATCGTCAAATCCGAGCAATTGCGAAATTTCTTTCTCCAATTTATTCTGATAATCCGATGTTCCGCTCAACAAAGGTACTCCGCCCGTACCTATGCCGCATTGCTGGATTACTTCGGCAGCTTTCTTGACCGCCGCCGGGCAAATCGTTGCATTCAGATAGCTGTTAGAGCCGAACATCAGCATCTTGTTTACCTGACCGGTATGCCTGTCCAAAATTTCGACTTCTCGATCACATGCGGAAATCATGGGGGATCGGGCATATATATTCAGCCCCATTCTTTCATGCTCTTTGAAATGCGATTGAAAATTTTCAATCTTCGCCATAATGTTGCCGCCCGGGCTCGTTTTACACGCTGCGTAGTCGATTTTGAAGCTCTTCATATGAATATTGATGATGGATTAAACCCCTATATTGATATTCGTATTATGCATAACGTTGTTTTGTATATACAAATATATAATATTTATTTTAACACATATCCAATAAGTCTATATTTTTTTTGCTTGGCAATTCAAATTCGCTGGTAAGCGGCAAAATACGAGCAAAATCATATTCCGGAAATATTTTCACTCATTTTTTTAGATAAATAAATTGAATCTAAAATGTTTTTTGTATATATTTGTTGTGGGCTAATGGCTATCTATACGATTCAGATCCTCTGAAGGGTTGCGAAAGTATCGGATATGAGTTCGGATACGGTGTACAGTACCGGGTGGAATTTATTAAATGTGAGCACGAGTATGGATAATCGGCGAATTTTGAATGATCGACGTATTACGCGTGATGAAGTTCTATCTTCATTGGTCAATTTACGTCAATTAACCTTTGAGGTTACCGATGCATGTAACCTGCAATGCAAGTATTGCGGGTACGGCGACTTATATTTCGGGTACGACAAACGCGAAACGAAATTTCTGGCATTCGAACAAGGCAGGAGGGATATCCACTGTCTCTTACCTGCCTCCATCATCTTTTAGAAACCGCCATTATGAAACATTGGTTTATTTACTTGGTCTTTTTGTTTTCCGCAACCGTTGCCTGCGGACAGAGCCCGTCTCCCATTCGCATATCGGGTTCGGTCGCCGATAGTCTCGATGCCGAGGGCCGCACAGCTTATCTGTTCACCTATTTCGACAATCAGGCGGCCTTCATCGATTCCTGCCGGATTTGCGGCGGGTGTTTCGTGTTGGAGGGGCGGATTCCGTTCGACGAAGTGGCGGCCGAGGTGCTCATCGAACGCGTACCGCTCTCTTCCGGCTCGATCGTCGTCCGAAGCGGCGACCGGATCGACTTCGCATTCGCGCCGCTGGGGCGGATGGGCCGTCCGGAGGTATCGGGATCCGAATCCCAAGAGGAGCTGTGCAGCATCCTCGGGGCTCCGGTCGTAACACTGCGCAAACGGTTGCAAGCCGAATCTCTGAATTTGTCGCCCGACGACGACCGCCGTGCAGCACTCGCAACACGTATCGACTCCTGCTTCCGCGCCGAAAGGCTGTTGTGGCGGGAGCTGCTGCGGACCACCCGAAGCGGGTTCAATGCGGTATATGCCTGCCTCAATCTTTTGCCGGATCTGTCGGAGAGCGAACAGACCGGGACATACGCATATATCCGTGCAAAATTCCCCGACAATGCGAATCTTTCGATGCTTACGGGAACGACTCCTTCCGGTGAACCCATACCCGCGATGACGCCCGAGAGCCGCGAGGCATTCAACCGTTATGCCTGCATCGTAGGCGATCCGCTCCCTTACCCGGACCCGGCCGAAGAAGAAGCCGGATTCGAACTCACGATAGCCCCTCCGGGTTCCGCGATTTCGGACGCGGACAACCCCACGGATGCGGACGAAGACAAACCGGCGATCCCGTATCGCTGCGGGGATACCGTCGTCAGCTTCAGTCTGCCCGACAGAGAGGGCAAGGAGACATCGTGGCGCAGCCTGCGAACACCCTATGTGCTGATCGATTTCTGGGCCTCGTGGTGCGGTCCGTGCCGCGAGGAGATGCCGGGGCTGCTGGCTGCTGCCCGCGATTACGAAGGAACGCTTGCGGTATACGCCGTATCCGTCGACGAGAACCTGAACCGCTGGAAGCAGGCCGTAGAGGCCGACGGGAGCGGCACGGCGCTGACCCATGTAATCCTGCGCAAGGACAATCCGGACTACGACCGTCTGTTCCGGATGTTCGGTATCGAGACCATCCCGCACAACTTCCTGCTGGATGCCGACGGGAAGATCGTCGCCGTCGATCTGCGCGGCGATGCACTGCGCTCGAAACTCGAAGAGCTACAACGGGAATAACGTTTCGGGAAACGCTGCCGAGGTAAAAACTCGCACCGAAACAATATTCCAAGAACCAATATAATGTTGAATCCGGTTTTGTCGGCCGGATTCGACGAAAAAGCCCTCCCATGGTGGGAACAAAACCGAGTGCGACAGCTCATAAGTTCTACTAAAACGCAAAAAGGCATGAGAAAATAGAATTCTTTTCCGGAGCATCGGGACATGAATCGGAAAACGGCAGTTCAGGACGCCTGTCGAGATGCAAAAGTCCTAATCCGAATAGTATTAAAACCGACCAAAAACTACAACTATGAAATCGATGAAAGATTTTGCTGCACAGCAGCTTTCGAAGAAGCAGATGAATAAAGTTAATGGTGGGGCCAGTTGCTCAGGAGGGAAATGGGCTTATAGCTGTTCCCTTTACAGAAACGGCCGAAATATGGGTAGTTCCGGTTACGTATGTGGTTACACCGCATGGGATGCCATGAACGCGGCAAATCGGGAATTGGCATATACCGGATTACAAGGAGATGGCTATAAATACATCTGCGCTTAATTGTCGTTGTTAGTTAACTAGGAGAGCCGCAGTTTGCGGCTCTCCTAAATAGGAATCGGAAATGTATCGGAGTCTCATAATCTTGTTCTATATTGTTATCTGTTGTTCATGTAAGCAGGGGAATTTATCGACTATTGCAATAACACTGGAACGAGAAAAATACGGGAAAGCTGAAGGTAAATGGTTATATCTCTACGCCATAGACGGCAATGAATATCTTATTGCCGACTCTTGTATGGTCAAAAATCTGCAGTGCAAATTGAGATCTAATCTTCCTGATGAATTACCATACTATTTATTAGTGCCAGCTACCGAGAATCAATATGAATTTTGGATGAAGCCAGGAGACCATTTGAACGTAAGCCTCACATCCGAAATAAAACGTAGTCGGTTGTCGATTCCAGGAACATTAACAAACATGGCACATTGTAGACTGGAGGATGCAATAGAAAAGCAAACAAAAATATGGCTTTCTTTGAAGGATTCGCTTGCCAAGACAAACATACAAAATCCAATATATAAAATTCTCGAAGATAGTATACATCGTGTTGACGTTTATCGCAGACAAAAATTATTGATCGAAATGTTGGATGATAAATATATTCGGCAAAGTCCACATGTTTGCGACCTTATAGTAATGTTTCTGGATACTGATGGTTATCCGTCCGAACAACTCGACAGTATCCGACAGGTTCTTTTAGAGAGGTTCCCAAATGATCATTATCGGATGCATAATTGTACAGGGGAAAGCGTATCTCCAGCATCTGATAGAAGTATTGCTACCGTAAATAGAATTCTACATATAATGGGATTCCCTCCTATTGAAAAACGCAAAAAAACTACGACCTGTCTTCCAGACAACTATATCACACCTAAAGCATATCAAAAGGGTGATGTTATCAACATTCATTTGTTTGATACATTTGAAACAAAGACTGCAAGTTTAGCGGCTATAAACTCTCCATATATCCTTCTCGACTTTTGGGCTTCTTGGTGCAGCCCGTGCTGTGACGAGATTCCGAATATTTTGAAAATAAAGGAGGCATATCCCGATTTGCTTTCCGTGTATGCCGTTTCGTTGGATTATTGGGAAGATGTCTGGCAGGAGGCACTTGACAAGTACGAGATTCGAACATCTTTTTCGCACGTTATGTTGCCTAAAAGCCATAAACAATACCAATACATAATTGATAAATTTGCGATAAATGCTATTCCCGCAAATATCCTCTTGGATAAAAAACGCCGTATTATTTCTTTCAATTTACACGGAGATGCACTTGCGGAAAAGGTAAAAGAATTGGCGAACTCCGATATCGAGGCTTCTTTGCACCTAATAAAAGAGAAATAATCTAAATGAAATGTCTTTATAACTTGTTATGATATAATTGAATGTGGACACATATGAAATGTCGTTACAGCTTCAGTGTTGCCCCCCCCCTAACGTTTTTAGTGGATAATTGACGCTTGCTGAAGAGATTGATGTAGTGTATTGAGATACCTTAATGACAATGTAAACTGGATTTTAACGAATTTTTATTGAATTTGTTTTTGCTTGTATAATTCAATGAAACTTCCTTATCAAGAAGCAAACCGAGTGTAATAGCTCATAAGTTCAACTAAAACGCAAAAAGACATAAGGAAATAAAATTCTTTTCCGGATCATCGGGACATGAATCGGGAAACGGCAGTTCAGGACGCCTGTCGAGACGCAAAAGTCCGAACCGAAACAGAATTCAAAATCGACAAAAACTACGACTATGAAAACGAACATGAAAAATTTCGCAGCACAGCAACTGACTAAACGGCAAATGAACCATGTATACGGAGGCGCGGTCGTTGTTGCGTGTGATGTTCTTGACTTAAATGACAAGAAGATTGCAACAGTGAAAGGCGAAGGCGCAACATTCAATGAGGCATGGCTCGATGCGGCTAATAATGCGTCTGGTTATAAGGTTACCAACTGCAAATCCTAATGAATGCTTTCCCAGCCCTTCATGGGCTGGGAGTATTAAAGATCAAACCAATGAAACAAATTACATTCGTGATAATTGGAATTCTGGCACTGCCATTTTGTGCGGATGCTCAATATTTCCTTCAATATGCGCAAGCGGGAGATCAGAACTACCTTTCGATGCATATATGTACGGAAAAAGGATCGGAAACAGTCGACAGCACATATTTGACCGTATCTTATCGGTTGACTCGCAAGAGATTCGATAATTCGGAAAAATGGACGATAATCCGATGCCAATATGGACATCATATAGTCTTGCAAACTGATATGTGGTTGCTTTATTCAAAACAACAGATCAATGGTTTTAATGAAAATATTCCCAAAGAAAAACAAACCGCTGTCGAAGGAAAAATGGCGTTGTCCGGGAATGGGCCGAGTAATTTCTTCGTAGAAATGATTTATGACAATGCAAAGAATAATTACATATCAATATGCGGGGATTACTTTGAAAATAATAAACCCTGGCAATATGAGGAACGGGATGTAGAAACCGAATGGGTGTTGCAGGACAGCTTGAAAAATATAAACGGTTATGTGTGCTCGCTGGCGCATACGGAATTCCGAGGACGGACATGGTCTGTATGGTATGCACCTGAAATCCCTGTGAATATGGGACCATGGAAGTTCAATGGATTGCCCGGTTTAATTCTTTGGGCTGCGGATTCGAATTTAGATTTCGTTTTTGAATGCCAAACTATTTCACAACAACCCGAGCCTATTGAACTGAATATTTACGAAAGTCGCAATGTTAGTAGGGAAAAATATCTGCGATACGAACGATTATGCCACGAACAACCCTATGTAGTTGCTAGTTCGGGACAGCCAGCTTTGGTGAGGGTGCCAAATGGAACTGGAGGCTATACAGTCTTAACGGATAAAAATTGGACGATCCCTTATAACCCGATTGAGCGGGAGTGAAACCTACAAGCGAATCGGACAGCATTTATTGAAAATACTTGATATAGCAACGATTGATACATGATACTGTGGAGCCATTGGAACGGAAAAACATCAATATATATCTTGAATCCGGTTTTGCCGGCCTGATTCGACGAAAAAACTCTCCCATGGTGGAAATAAAACCGAGTGCGACAGCTCATAAGTTCAACTAAAACGCAAAAGGGCATAAGAAAATAGAATCCTTTTCCGGATCATCGGGACATGAATCGGGAAAAGGTAGTTCAGGAGACCTGTCGAGACGCAAAATTCGGGATCGAAACAGAATTCAAAATCGACAAAAACTACGTCCATGAGAACGGACATGAAAAATTTTGCAGCACAATAGCTGACGAAAAAGCAGATGAACGAAGCCAAGGGCGGATGGCGCTGTCTTGTTGTCACCAAATGGGGCGAAGGCGATAGCCCGAACGAAGGCTATTGGATCGATGTACCTGGTAATAACGCCAACGAAGCTGCAAACAATATCAAACGCCCGGCAGATGCGATTGGCATTGTTTGCTAAATAGAACTCGGGGAGTTGTTCGTCGAAAAATTCGACGAACAACTCTTCCTGACAAGCCCGATGACAATTTCAAGCAAGTTCGATGACAAAATTCACTTATATAATTGCCTTGTTGTCATGCCTTTCGGCTTCGGCTCAGCGTATCGTTCCGCTCTCCGAAATGAAACGCACCATGCCGGTCTATTCAGGTACTTATATCCCGAATTTCGAGAGTTTTTATTCTACTGCCGAGCCGGAGGAGATCGATGATATCGCCCTGCGTGTCATCTACGACCTCACCGTTCGGATCGATACGCTGGTGCGGCATGACAGAATCGTTGCCGAAACGGGGAGCCGCTACACAAGTTTTTACAGTCTGTACCTTCGGGAACTGTCGAAGAACCATACCGACCGGAACCGAAAGACTTCTTATGAGTGGATGGACTCGTGCAGCGTACAATATTCCGCGGCACTTTACGTCGATCTTCGCCGCCGGATGCTCGAAGAATGCGTGTTGTTGCCCAACATCGATAATCTGTTCCATACCTATGATGAACCGCTGCCGGCAATCGAATGGGAACTTGACGACGCTGTTTGCGGGATTCTGGGATACCGCTGCATGAAGGCTCGGTGTTCATTCCGGGGGCGGGAATGGAGTGTTTGGTATGCCCCGGATCTTCCCGTAATTGTCGGATTCTGGAAATTTCACGGTTTGCCGGGGATGGTTTTGGCCGCCAAAGACGCTTCCGGAGAGTACCGCTTCAGGGCTATCGGCATCGAGAAGCCCGCAGAACCGATGCTTCGTTACAAGGTGCCCTCCCGCAAGATGTCGCGCGAGCGGGTGCAAAAGGCCGCTCGCACTGTCTACAACAATCCGATCGACTCGTTTTTCGCCGAGACGGGACAAAACTATTTCGTGACGCTTCAGGATGGCCAACCTCGGCTCATTACCCATGATCAATGCAGTCCGATTCCCTATAATCCGCTTGAGCTGGAGTAAGAATATACGACCTAAGCTTTATAACCTTAATCTGTCATGTCCATGCGTACACTCCCGATACTGTGTGCCTTGCTACTCCTCGGAACCGCTGCAAGTCTCCGGGCTCAGGAGCGAATTATCATCACCGGTACGCTCCGCTATGCGGCAACATCGCGTCCGGTGGAGAGTGCGAACGTGCTGTTGCAGGACACGGTCCGACGTGCCGTGTACAATTATGCCATCACGGGCGACGACGGCGTCTACCGGCTCGAATACCGGGGCGATACCGACTCGCTGGCGGTGGCGGTTACGGGATTCAACATCCATGAAGAGGTGCGTTTCGTCGCGGCACGGACGCAGCGGGTGGATTTCGCAGTCAGGGAAAACCCGACCGAAATTCGCGAAGTGATAGTCAGGGCTCCGGCCGTTACGCGCCGTCGGGATACGCTGACCTACACGGTGGCCAAATATGCCGACGTGACGGACCGCTCGATCGGGGACGTGCTGCGGAAGATGCCGGGCATCGAGGTGGCGAAGTCGGGCGAGGTCAAATACAACGGCAAGGCGATCAACAAATTCTACATTGAGGGTCTGGACATGCTCGAAGGGCGCTACGGCATCGCGACGAACAACGTGCGGGCACAGGACATCGCCTCGGTCGAGGTCTACGAGAACCACCAGCCGCTCAAGGCGCTCAAGGACCTCGTCGCCTCGAACCAAGCGGCCCTGAATCTCAAGCTCAAGAAAGAGGCCAGGGGGACGTGGAACTCCACGCTCCAACTGGGCGCGGGCTACAAGCCGTGGATGTGGAACGCCGAGGCGACGGCGATGTACTTCGGCCGCAATTTCCAGACGATCGACACCTACAAGACCAACAACACGGGCGACGACGTCTCGCGCGAATTGACGAGTTTCTACGACGGTCTGGACGCCACCTCGTCGCTCTTGGGCATACACCGTCCGACCGAGCCTTCGCTCGACAAGGAACGGTACCTCGACAACGAGATCCATACCGTCTCGACGAACGCCATCGTCAAATTGCGCAAGGATCTCGAACTGACGGCCAACGCCCATTACATCCACGATTTCCAGACCTCGGAGGGCGGGTCCGTAACGACCTACTACCTGCCCGATGCCGTACCGCTCGTGATCGAGGAACAGACCTTTGCCGACCGCCGCACCGACCGCACGGAGGTGAACCTGCAGCTGCGCTCGAACACCGAGCGACACTACCTTCAGGAGAAGCTGACCTTCGGCGGTCAGTGGGACACCGACTACGGGCGGGTAGTGAACGACGGCGAGCGGGTCGACCAGCGCTTCCGGCTTCCGAAGATCACGCTGCGGAACCTCTTCACCGGCGTGCGGCGCTGGAGCCGCTGGGCGGTGAACTTCCGCTCGGAGACCGACTACACGACGCAACCGACGTCGCTGCGCATCCGCCCGATGCTCTACCCGGAAGTCTTCGACGCCCCGGCGGATTATCCCGATGCGCTCCAGACGCTCGACAGCCGGCGCTTCCGCACCCGTAACTCGGCCTTTACCTCCTATATCGTGGGGCGGTGGAATTTCACGCTCAATGCGGCGCTCAACGCGCAGGCGGAGCGTATGGAATCGGCACTCTCGGCCATGAACGCCGCGGGCGCAACCCTCCCGGCGCCCGACACCCTGCGCAACGACATCTATTGGCGGCGTCTGGACTTCGTCGCGGGGCCGAGCGTCGGCTACCGCATCGGCGACCGCTTCTCGGCGACCCTCTATGTGCCGCTGGACTTCATGTCGCTGCGTACCGAAGACCGCAATCTCGGCCGGACCGTTACGGACAACCGCCTGCTCATCACCCCATCGCTGTCGCTGCAGTCGAACCTCACCTACAACCTCAAGTTCTCGGCCCGGGCATCGTACAACGAGCTGATCGGCGGACTGTACGACACTTACAGCGGCTACATCCTCTCCGACTACCGGATGATCGCCAGCAAGGAGGGCGACATCAGCCGCACGCGCATGCAGAACTATACGGCGTCGCTCACCTGCGGCAATGCCATCCGCGCACTGTTCGGTTCGATCGACGCATCCTACTATCGCTCCGAGCGCAACCTTATCTACGGCACGACATACGAAGGGTCGTTGAGCCGCATCGAGGCCATTGCGATGGACAACAGCTCGGACGGCTTCAGCGTCAGCGGCAAGATCAGCAAGCGTTTCGACGGCATCTCGACGACGGCGAACCTCTCGGGAGGGTTCTCGCGCTCGTGGAGCGAGGTGCTGCGGCAGGGGGTGCTGATGCCGACCCGCTACGACATGGCCTCGGCCGGGCTGGGCTTCAATACGCAGTTCACGAATGCCGTGCGGATGGATTATACGGCGGAATACCGACGCAGCATGAGCCGGATCGACGGTGCGGCGCTCGATCCGATCGACGTGCTGCGGCAGGATGTCGCGGTGAACTTCATCATCCGCAAGCATTGGATCTGCCGCCTCGGAGGCGAACACTATTACAATGCCGCAATCGGCGGGACGGACCGGCATATGTTTTTCCTCGACGCCTCGCTCACATGGAAAACCGAGCGCATGGAGTACGGCATCGAAGCCCGGAACCTGCTGGACTGCGGTGCGTTCCGCGCTGCTTTCCAGTCCGATATTACGGATTACGTATATTCCTACCGTCTGCGACCTGCATCGGTGATGTTCACGATCAAGTTCAGTTTGAGATAAGCGATATAAAATGAATATGAATCGTACCATACCGTCTTTGCTGCATCTTTTTTTGCGAAAGCTACGCATGCGCATCGACCTGCTTCGGATTCGGGAGGCGTATGCCGACCATCCGCTGCCGCACAGCATCCGGTCGCTCAGCGACACGCTGGATGAGTTGCGTGTACCCAACATGGTATGCCGACTGGAGTTCGGGCAGCTCTTCGAGATCGAGGGTCCGTTTGTCGTCAAGGCCGGAGAGGAGGAATATCCTTTCTTTCTGGTCGAATCGCTCGACCGCGAGCGGCAGGTGATCGGTCTGCGCACGGTTGCGGGCCGGCGTCTCGAAGTTCTGTTCGATAGCTTCCGCGCACTATGGGACGGCACGGTGCTCTTGGCTGAAAGAGGCGAAGAGACGAAAGAGACCTCCGTACCGGTATATTGGATCAGGCAGGGGTTGGCGTTTCTCGACCGGTCATGGGGCTATTGGCTCGTCGGGCTGTGTGCCGTGCTGCCGTCGGTCATCGCGCTGCGTTCGCCCGACCTTGCGGATTCCCGTTTCTTAGTAAAAACGGCGGGCGTCGTCGTTTCGCTCGTGGCCATCGTCAAAGCCTCGTTCGACCCGCATCTTGTGCAGCGGTTCTGCCGTCTCGGGAAACATTCGGATTGCAATGCGGTTTTCCGTTCGGCCGGGGCGAAGCTCTTCGGATGGATCTCGCTCGGCGAATTGTCGTTGACTTATTTTGTCGCATCGCTCGTATGGGGCGTATTCGTAGCGACGAATCCCGCGTCTGTATTCCTCGAGCTCGACATACTGGCATTGCCGTTCGTCGGCTATTCGCTGATTTGGCAAATCCGCCGGAGACAGTGGTGTACGCTGTGTCTTGCGATCGATGCCATCCTGCTGACCGATTTCGGGGCGGAATTGCTTCTTCAGAATACTGCGACAGCAGCCAGTCGGCCGTTCCTGCTTTTCGACTGGCTGACTTTCGGTGTGTGTTTCGCTATCGCAATGCTGGCTATACGGCGCATCGTCGTGACGGTAGAAGTCGCGGCGAAATATCCCCGCGAAAAGTATGCACGAGAGCGTTTGTTGAGCGACCCGGACCTCTTTTGGCAGTTGCTCGCCCGTCAGAACGAGGAGCCGGTTCACAGCGATGCCGCGTCTCCGACAAGCAATTTCGTCGAGGCCGAACATACCATAACGGTCGTAATGAATCCTTCTTGCCCGAAATGCGCCCGGGTCCACCGGGCACTCCGTGGATTGGAAGATTATCGTATCGACTTGATATTTATCGTGAACGAAGGAGACAAGAGTTCCTTCGATGCGGCAGTGCGGATGATTTCATCGGGGATTGTGAACGAATGGCCCCGAACCGACCGGATCATCGGCGAATGGTTCGACCGGAGAGTATTGCCGGATTGGCTCGGAATACATCCGTTAGCGGAGGCGGATTTACGGGAGCAGATGGAATACTGCCGCAAGATCGGCATTACGGGAACTCCGACGGTACTTATAGACAACCGACGTTTGCCGGACGTGTATGACGTCGAAGATTTGAAAATAGTATTATGACAGAGGTCTTATCATGTTCCGAAGTCCTGCCCGCTCCGGGATATGAAAAACCTTCCCGCGAAAAAGAAAAACCGAGTGTGACAGCTCATAAGTTCAACTAAAACGCAGAAAGGCACCGCAAAAGTAACATTATTTTCCGGATTAACGGAATGTTATCCGGAAAACGACGGTTGTAGGACATCCGTCGAAACGAAAAAGTCTGGAAACTTTTTGTTTCATACTCAAAAACTACAATTATGAGAACCATGAAAAATTTTGCTGCACAGCAGCTCTCGATGCAGCAGATGATGCAAATTCTCGGAGGAAAGTATCAAGTCAGTGTTTATGCAGCAGATGGACGTTTCCTCAATCGTATTACCGTTGACGGTGTGAGCAGTTCCCGCGAAGCTGCAGAATTGGTGCTTTCTCTCTATGGGCCGGGACATTATGCGATTGCCGGTCGTATAGTAGAATAGTTCGTATCAAGGTTTAAGGCAACTTTTCATTGGTTGCCTTAAACCGATTTGCTCTTGTTCAATATCTATTCCAATGAAACAGTTTATCTTAATCGTATTCTTAATCCATGCGGGACTCTCATCTGCCCAAGACCGGTTTTTCTATCTCGGGCAGCCGTATATCTACAAGGATTCAGTGTTGCTCGATCAAAGTCGGTTGAATCTGATCTATCGGCACGAATTCCGTGTCGACACATCCGCTTCGCCGATGTGGAGTAATGTGAAGATGCAGGTCGGACGGATGGTCGTCAAGCAGACCGACCTGCATGTCTATTTTACGAATCTATGGCGTAAAATCTCGGAGGAGACTCCCGGCATCGTGCCGGATCGAGAGCAGGCGGAGTTGATATCGAACGGGAATTGCAATCATCCCTATTTTGCAGAAATGATGATATTCCCATCCGAGAACGCACTGCGGATTACGTGCTGCAATTACCTTCTGGGAAGCCACTCCGGTCCGTTTGTCTATGACGAATCCATCCCGGAGATGGAATGGCAACTGCTCGACGGTGCAGACAGCGTGGCCGGTTATGCGTGCAAAATCGCCCAGACCCACTTTCGGGGAAGGGTTTGGAAAGCGTGGTATACGCTACAGATTCCTATCCCTACAGGTCCGTGGAAACTGCACGGATTGCCGGGAATCATTCTACGCGCTGTCGATCAAACAGGAACCTACTCTTTTGAGTGTATCGGAATCGAAACTGACTCGCAGTCGATATACGAGTATGTCCCGATGAGGCCGACAGCCGTAACGCGCACTCAATATCTGCGCTACGAGCGCAGGTATCATGAAGACCCGCAAAGCGTGCGGGGCGATGCTGCCGATATTTTCAAACTGGGACAAGACGGTGTAACGAATATCGATACCGATTGGCAAATCCCGTATTATCCGATAGAATTTGAATAAAAGATAAATTTATACCATTTCCCCACTACACCCAACTCGGTGTCATGGATTGCTGCCTGACGTCGCTGCGGATCGTCGCGCAGTTCTACGGCCGGCACTAAGAGATTTCTGAACGCGTGAGAAGATAGACGATTTGAGCCTTCGGGTTGGTTATAACTTCAGCTATCTAAGCCGATACTGTTTAGGGGTTCAGTTATTCTGAGCCCTTTATCTTGAGAATAGGTAGACAAATGCACTTCCTTGGAAAAGGTATTTTGATTCACCTCTACATCATTTTTGTTGTATGTATTTTTTGTATATCAATATAATTATTTAATTTTAATTCAAAACACATTTAGGTTTGCCAATAAATTCATTAAGGCAATAAATATATATTTATCAGGTGATTACATTGTGCAAATCGCAAGATGTGTAATTTTTATAGGCAAATATAGTATATCTAAAATTATTTTTGTATATTCGTTCTCAGATACTATTTATAGTTAATGATGAGCCATAATATTCACGTACCCCATTGTTGAGCATTGCTTATTAGCCAGAAAAAGCAATTACAAACCATGGTTATAATAGCTGAATTAATTGATTGGGGAAATTGACCTTTATGCACATGATAAAATATCTATCCATAATGTTGTTATTCCTCCTTTTAGCAATAGAGCATATTCGCAGTCCGACAAAAACGAGTATCTAGCATCAAACCGGTTTGATATGCGTCGCTGTGCGATTCCGTTACCCGATTCGGAGGTTAAGATCATCGGGTTCGGGGCCTATCACGGTTCGGCGAAAACCGAGACTGCCGAACTTATTGTCCTCAAACGGTTGATCGAAGAAAGGCGGCTCGGTTACTACCTGCCCGAAGTGGATTTTTGTTTGGCTTATTATTTCAACGAATATCTGCTCTCGGGGGATGACGATCTGCTGAAGAGTCTGGTTCTCCAATACGGCGAACGGGTGCCCCAAGAGAAAAGCATGGAATGTTACAACAAGTGGCGATCGTTGCGTAAGATACTATGCGAGAATAATTACCGGATCACCGTTATAGGAACCGACGCCCTCTATTCATACGAATTTGCCATGAGGTACCTTTCGGAGCGAATGGAAGACATTTGCGATTCATATAATGGATTTACCCGGATGCGATCGGTATACGAAAAATTGCTCGACGGAATATCCGTACCGCGTGAAGAGCAGCTGGATGCGCTGAAAGGGTGCCTGAACGACTACAAAGCCCGCGGAGCAGAGATGTTCGACCGGTTCGGAGTTCGTTTCGATCTCGAACTTTTGATGGACAACATAAACCGGACCGTTTGTCGGGAAGAACGGGAATCTACCATTTTCGATAATTACGTCGCGCTGTCGCGCCATTATGGATTCGACGCGGGCGTGCAGTTCGTCCGAATGGGGTTTTACCATATACTCAAATCGCGCGACTCCGAATCCCCCTCCTTTTTCGCCCGGCTTCTCGAGCGTAATGTCTATCGCCCCGATCAGGTGATTACGATGATGGGCTATCTCACGAAAAGCAAGGTTCTGTGGGGGCAATCCGCCAAGCACCCCTCCCGAATCCTCGAAAAAGGAGGTTGGGGAATCGGTGATTGCTGGAGGGAGTATTTCAAAGGTATCAGATTCCTGAAGAGAAATAAAATATCGGATCTGACACTCTTTCAAATTGACGGCAAAGACTCTCCGTATCGGGACTGTTCAGACTTGATCAGAGTGTGCAGCTTTCTGCAACAGGGGAACAGACATTTCCTAAACAACAAAGCGACGACCGATTTTATCAATTATGCCATCCTGATTTCTGATTCACCGGCAAATACAATTATTAAAAAATAATGGAAAATTTTACAATATAAACCATGACAACGTAAAGGAGATAATACGTTCCGAACAATTTCAAAAATTATGGAATGTAATCCATGATGCAATTATAGATGTTTGGGACAATCCTCTTAGATGTAATATGCTAATTACAGATACACTGGAGTTGATTGAACCTGATGTACATAAGATAATACGACACTAAAATATCGAAAATGTTTTTATGAGGTTCCCTCACTATACCCAACTCGATGCAATGGATTGCGGCCCGACGTCGCTGCGGATTGTCGCGCAGTTCTACGGCCGGCATTACTCGCTGCAAAATCTGCGCGAGCGGTGCCACATCACGCGCGAAGGCGTCTCTCTGCTGGGGATCAGCGATGCTGCGGAGTCGATCGGTTTCCGTACTACGGGCGTCAAGATCACGTGGCATCAACTGCGCGACGAAGCCAACCTGCCGTGCATCGTCCACTGGAACCAGCAGCATTTCGTGGTGGTCTACAGAATCGCCCGCAAACGCGGTAAATGGTGGGTATATGTCTCCGATCCGGCATCGGGACTGCTCAAATACACCGAGGAGCAGTTTCTGAAGGCATGGATACAAAGTCGGGAACTGCCGAACCGCACGGAATCGGCCGCTCGCCCGCAGCAGGAAGTCCCTTCGCTCGCTTCCGCCGATTTCCTTGCCGGCCCGGCCAACGGCAAAGGCATCGCCTTGTTGCTGGAGCCTACGCCCCAATTCTACAAGGAAAAGGGCGACGAGGACAAGCGGCTGAAACTGGGTTATCTGCTGCAATATCTGCGGCCCTATAAAAACTACCTTGCACAGCTCGCGCTGGCGATGCTCACAGCCAGCGTGCTGAGCCTGATCCTGCCGTTCCTCACACAGTCGGTCGTCGACAAGGGCATCGGTACGGGCAATCTCTCGTTCGTGGTGATGATGCTCATCGCCCAAGTGGTGCTGGTGCTGGGCCAGCTGGCCAACAACCTCATCCGCTCGTGGCTGATGCTGCACATGACCACCCGGATCAGCATTTCGCTCATCTCGGACTTTTTGGCCAAGCTCATGCGTCTTCCGATCGCCTTCTTCGATTCGAAGATGGTGGGCGACATCATGCAGCGCATCGGCGACTACGACCGCATTCAGTCGTTCCTCACGGGCTCGTTGCTGAGCATGGCGATGGCCGTCGTGTCGTTCGTCATCTACGGAGCCGTGATGGGCGGCTACGACCCGACGATTCTCGGCATCTTCCTGTTGGGCAGTGCACTCTACATCGGCTGGATCCTGCTTTTCATGAAACGTCGCCGCAAGCTGGACTACATGCGCTTCCAAGAGGCGGCAGCCAACCAGAGCAACATCGTGCAGCTCATCAACGGTATGCAGGACATCAAACTCAACGACTGCGAAAAACAGAAACGCTGGGAATGGGAGCGCATTCAGGCGCGGCTGTTCCAGGTCTCCATCAAAGGGCTCGTGCTGGGGCAGACGCAGGAGGTGGGCGGCACGTTCATCGACCAGACCAAGAACGTCGTCATTTCGTTCCTCGCAGCCTCGGCCGTCATCGAGGGCGATATGACCCTCGGCATGATGGTCGCCCTGCAATACATCATCGGTCAGCTCAACGCACCGCTGTCGCAGTTCATCCAATTCGTGCAGGCGACGCAGGATGCGAAGATCTCGCTCGAACGCCTCTCGGAAATTCAGGAGAAAGACGACGAGGAGCCGGCCGACGAAGAGCGCATCCGCATGATTCCCGACAATGCCGACATCGAATTCCGGGGCGTAACGTTCCAATACGACGGCCCGCACTCGGCCAAAGCGCTCGACGACGTGTCGGTAACGATCCCGGCGGACAAGGTTACGGCCATTGTCGGGGCGAGCGGCTCGGGGAAGACCACGATGCTCAAGCTGATGCTGGGCTTCTACACGCCGACCTCGGGCGAAGTGCTGCTCCATGACCGCCGCATCGCGCAGTACAGCCCGTCGTGCTGGCGCCGGGCGTGCGGTACTGTAATGCAGGAGGGATACATCTTTTCGGATACCATAGCCGGTAATATCGGCGTCTCGGACGAACGGCCCGACATGGAGCGGGTGCGCCGTGCGACGCGCATCGCCAACATCGACACCTTCATCGACGAACTGCCCTTGGGCTGCAACACGAAGATCGGTGCCGACGGACACGGACTGAGCGTCGGGCAGAAACAGAGGCTTCTGATCGCGCGGGCCGCCTACAAGGATGCGAAGTACCTCTTCTTCGACGAGGCGACCAACTCTTTGGACGCAAACAACGAACGCACGATCATGGAGCGCCTCGACCGGCTCTTCGAGAACAAGACGGTCGTGGTGGTGGCGCACCGCCTCTCGACGGTCCGCAATGCCGACAAGATCGTCGTGCTGGACCACGGACGCATCGTCGAGCAGGGCACGCACGACGAGCTGACGGCCAAACGGGGATATTATTACGAACTGGTGAGAAATCAGTTGGAATTAGGTAATTGAATTGGATCGAAAAATGCTTCAAACCATGAGAATCAAAGTATTGTTTATCTTCATTTCCCTGCTTGTTGTCTGCCCGACACACGGACAGGACAGCTATGTCTCTCCCAAAATAGAGGAGTATGTCGATTTTATCAACGACTGCAACACCTCACCCGTAGATTATGTAATGGGGCTGTTCGACAGATACGACGTCGTTATTCTGGGTGAACGGGATCACCGGGACACGACGCAATACGACCTGATCGAGCAGATTATGTCCGATCCCCGGTTTATCGATCAGGTCGGGCTTATAATGACAGAGATCGGGGTTTACAACATGACCGGAACGGTCGATTGCATCGTCAATGCCAGTTATGCGTCGGATCGGGAGTTCGAGACCGCGCTATGGGATGCCTATCAAAATCTGGATTACACGCCTTTGTGGGAGAATACCAATTTCCATCAGTACCTCTGTTCCGTTTATCGGATCAACAAGCGTCTCCCGGCGGAAAAAAAGCTGCATATCTCATGTACCGACGTTCCGTTTTCATGGCATCAGACGGAAGGGATGACGCACGAACAATTTCAGGATTTCCTGCACATATGGGATTACAAAGACATCGTTATGGGCAACAACGCTTTGACGGAGTTGTATAAATTGTTCGACGGCCCCGATCCACGTAAAAAAGCGTTGATCATTTTCAACTCGCCGCACTCCTTTTTAACCGGTCCGAACAGCCGACCGGCCCCCTACGCCGGGCAGATCATCGCGGAGCGATTTCCGGGGCGGGTCGCCAACGTGGCGATTAACTGGGCAAAAAGGCGGAATGAGTATCGGGGCCTGACGCAAAACGGGAAATGGGATGCTGCATTTGCTGCGTGCGGAAACAAAAGCATTGGGTTCGATCTGGCGGGCACGCCTTTCGGGGAGGATCGGTTCGACTTACGTCCCGGCTACTTCAAGAAACGACTCGAATACAAAGAGGTTTATACCGGATTTATTTTTTATAAACCGGTCGGAGAGTGGGTTTTCGGGATTGGGATTCCGAATATGGCCGATGCTGGCTTTGTGGATGAACTGGTCCGCCGCGACAGCGAAATCTGGAGTGGGGAGACGATGAGCAGTCCCGAAGAACGATCCGAGATTTATGATTATTACGCCAGAATCCGAAGTTTCCGAATTCCGGATTTGTCGGGGCAAACCCAATTTATAGAAAAAATCGACAGGCAGATCAGCCGGTACTATAAACCCGGAGTCCGAAAAGGGGGGAAACAGAGTAGGAAAAACCAAAAATCTTGATTTTATGAAGGAGCAACAAGTTGTGAATCCCAAAACAATTTCCAACGGGTCGTTGGAGAAAACGGAGTTGTTGCACATTCTCGGAGGTCGTCCGAGTTTGAGTGAATCTCCCTCGAATTTTACAGAGGCGAAATGTGGAGATGGATGCAGAAAAGCTTGTAAAAACGGCTGTAAGATTACCGCAAAGTAAATGAATCAAGATCCCGGGCTGAATACCTGTTTGGTGTCAGCCCGGGTTGAAAAACATCAAGAAAGATAGCAATGGATATAAATGGAACCTACATATTGAACCCGGCATATTATCTTCGGAATGACATTAAAAGATGTCTAATAGGGGCTTATGATGAAGCTCGATTTCCCGATTTGGAATTTGACAGTAATATAACTTGCCATATTCATCCTGCAAATGCTCAAATGCTATCGTTTTTTGATGGTAAAAGAACACTGGCAGAGTGCATTACAGATATTGCAGGTTATTTTGATTTGGAGCAAGAACAAATCAAAGATATACTCTCCAACTACATAGAAAATCCTCAAAGAATATTCTGGCCATATAAGAATCAGCTTATAATACTCCCTAAAAATGTGCTTGTCGATGGAAGTAAATATTTAAGAAGAGAATATTATAATGTTGATGATTTTATTTGCGGAGATGACATTGATTTATCATACGGACGGCAATATAAACCACTGTCTGCTATTTTTGAACTTACGATGACATGCTACACGGATTGTATTTATTGCTATGCAGACAGAAAGAACCCATGTGCAAAAAAGGCGTTGTCCGTAGAGCAAATAAAAAAAATCATACGCGATGCAAAATCAATTCAGCTCCCAGAATTAGATATCAATGGAGGTGAGGTGTTAATGCATCCGCATTTTAAGGAGATTGCCCTTGAATTAGTTGCCAATGGTTATTTTCCGTTGATATCAACCAAGGCTCCTATATCCGAAGAAATGATGGTTTTTCTAAAACAAAATGGATTAACAAAAGTTCAAATATCCATCGATTCAATCAACCCCAAGACACTGGCAACCATCTTAAACACAAATCAACAGTATTTCTCCCGGATTAAGAGCACTATGGATATGCTTGATGAAATGGGATTTGACTGGCAAACCAATAGTATTATTACCAAATTCAATAATTCACTTGAAGATGAGATAATCCCCCTGATGAGTTTACTTACTCAGTATAAAAATATAAAAAGCATTAGAATCGGCCCTGCAGGTTTTTCACTTTATAAATCGCCTGACTTCTATAATTCTATTAAGCCATCATTAGCATCCATTGAAAGAATCGAGCAATACATTCAAGAACTCGAAAAAGAAGAGCGACTTAAAATAGATTTTGTAATATCTTCTCCAGACACGGAGAATGATTATAACTCAAAGCGGCACAAGGAGCAACATTTTGATCATCGCTCCGTGTGTACGGGAAACCAACGCTCATTTGTCATTTTGCCTGATGGTAAGGTAACGATATGTGAAGAATTATATTGGCACCCGAACTTCATTATTGGAGATTTAACAAAACAATCTATTCTGGAAGTTTGGAACTCTGACAAAGCTATTAGTTTGTTTAATATAACACAAAACGATATGCAGCCAGAGAGTCAGTGTAAAATGTGCGGTGTATTTGACAAATGCAGAGGTTATCAAGGGGTATGTTGGAAAATAATTGTCGGTGCATATGGACCAAGTAATTGGAGTTATCCCGATCCGAGGTGCCCGCAAGCCCCTGCGTGTTTACGAAAAATATATTTGGAATAATCTATTTCAATATACGATGCCAAAACTCAAATAATATGCCGCAAAGAACGAATTTGTACAGCGACGAGGCCCAAGCGATTCTGGGTCGGGCACCGTCGTGGGTGGTGCGCTGGGGAATCACGGTCGTGTTTTTGATTTTTGCAGGAATCGTCATCGGCTGCTATTTTATCAAGTACCCCGATACGATCGAGGCTCCGGCGGTCATCACGACCGTCAATCCTCCCTCCGATCTGGTGGCGCGTTACGACGGGCTGATCGACACGCTCTGCGTAAAGGACAAAGAGCTCGTCGAACGGGGAGAGCTCATCGCCGTGCTGCACAATGCCGCGGAGCGACGGGACGTGGAGCGCCTCTCGGAGCATCTTCTCGCCGCCGATACGCTCGCGCCCGCCGCCCTCGCAGCCAGTCCGTGGCTCGACGGAGAATATGCGCTCGGGGAGCTGCAATCCGCCTTCGCCGAGTTTCAAAGCCGCTGCCGCGACTACCGCCACTACCTTGCGACGGACAATATCGCCCGCAAAAAAGAGCTTCTGCGCGAACAGATCGCCAAAAACCGTGAGTATTACGCCAAACTCGAACGGCAGCGTTCGCTGCTGCTGGAGGATCTCGACTACGGCCGCCGCACGCTGGAGCGGGATTCGCTGCTTCTGGCCGAAGCCGTGATCTCCGCCGCCGACTACGAAACCACGGCACAGAACTACCTCTCGAAGCAGAACACGAAGGCGGGGTTCGACGCCACGCTCACCTCGACCGAGCTGCAAATCATCCAGTCGGAGCAACAGCTCGTGGAACTGACGCTCCAACAGGAAAACGAAACGGCGGAATACGAGCGGACGCTGGAGCAGAGCCGCCAGCAGCTCGCGGCCCAGATCGCCCAATGGCGGCAGCAGTATGTGCTGGAGGCTCCGGTCGCCGGACGCGTAACGCTCGTGAACTATTGGAGCGAGAACCAGCATGTCGCCGTCGGCGACAAACTGGCGAGCATCGTTCCGGACGGTGCGACGGAGGTCATCGGGCGCCTGCAGGTTCCCTCGGCGGGCTTCGGCAAAGTGAAGGTCGGCCAAGGGGTGAACGTGAAGCTCAACGGCTATCCCTACATGGAGTTCGGCGTGCTGCGGGGACGGATACGTTCGCTGTCGGCCGTACCGGAACAGATACAGACCCAAAGCGGTACGACCATCGCCTATACCGCCGAGGTCGTCTTCCCCGACGGAATGACCACATCGTACAAGCGCGAGCTGCCGATGATTCAGCGGATGGACGGCACGGCGGAGATCGTAACCGAAGACATGCGGCTGATCGAACGCTTCATCCAGCCCGTCGTGTCGCTTTTCAAAAACCGATGAGCCGTATGAGACGAACGTACATCGTACCGCTCGGACTGCTGCTGCTCTTCGGCACCTCCGGCTTCGCACAGGAGCGCCGCTGGACGCTGGAAGAGTGCATTGCGCATGCCTACGAGCACAACATCGAAATCAAAACAGAGGAACTCACGGCCGCGGAAAAACGCATTACATTGTCCGAATCGAAATGGAACTATGCTCCCGATCTCTCCGCCTCGACCGGCGTATCGTTCTCGACAGGACGCGTGCTCGACGAGACGACCTATGAGTTCGTGGAGAACGAGACCGTGGCGGGCAACAACGCCTCGCTCGGGGCGAATATCCAGATCTTCGGAGGGCTGAAGAACTACTACAACCTCAAACGCGCGCAGCTCGACCTGCGCTCGTCGCTGCTCGCCGTGGAGAAGATGCGCAACGACGTGCGGATGAACGTTACGGCCTATTATCTGGAGATACTGTGTGCCGAGGAGACGATCCGCGACGCCGAACAGGTCGTGGCGGAACTGAGGATACAGGAAGAGAAGACGGCCAAGAAGGTCGAGGCCCGCAAGGTTACGACGGCCGACCTGCTGCAAATCCGATCGCAACTGGCCGATGCGGAGAACGACGTGCTGACGGCACGGAACACCTACGACATCGCGCGGCTGAACCTCTGCCAGCTGCTCGAAATCGACGACTATACGACCTTCCGGACCGTTGCGCCCGATGTCGGGGAGCTTACTCGTTACGACATCGCGGACAGCCCGGCAGAAGTGCTCGACGCCGCCCGGGGATTGCCCGAGCTGGAGGCGGCACGCGTGGGGATCGATCTGGCCCGCCGCAACCTGCAAATCGCACGCACGGCCTATTGGCCGACGCTCTCACTCTCGGTCGGGTACGGGTCGAGCTATTCGGACGCCCGGCAGAAAATGTTCCAGAATCCCGACGGCACCTATCGCTACGACGCCTATCCGTTTTTCGAACAATACAAGGACAATGCGAGCAGCTATGTGTCGCTGTCGCTCAATATTCCGATTTTCGGCAAATTCACGACCCGCAAGAACGTGCAGCGGCAGAAACTCGCCATACGGCAGGCCGAATATGCCCTGCGTACCACCGAGAAACAGGTGGAGAAGGAGGTTACGCAGGCGCTCATCGATGCCCGCACGGCATGGGAGCGATACCTCGGAGCGCAGAAATACGTCGCCTCGGCCGAGGAGGCGGCCCGGCAGATCGCCCGCAAGTACGACCTCGGTGCCGCGACCGTAACGGATTATAATACCGCCATCAGTACGCAAGTCAAGGCCCGATCGCAACTCCTGCAGACGAAATACGAATATCTATTCAAGATAAAGACTTTAACCTATTATACGAACTACTACTATGGAGAATGAAGGACAGCAAACTAAAAAGCAAGTCATTTTAGGATGGGCGCCTCCCGCAAATGTTTATATGCCTTCGCCGGCTATGTCGGTGTTAAAAGCCTATCTCCAAAATTTCGGATACAACGTCTGCATCGAATATTGGAACCTTTATTTGCGGAAGCTCCAGAACGAATTTATGTGGAGTGACGGTACTTTGGCAGATGAAGGAGCCGAACATCTGTTGCTGTACTACAATTATTTGGCAATCAAACATAAAGACACTTGTGCATATAATCGCTTGAAAGTTTTGCTGAAGGCTATCAAACCTCAGTATATCAATATGTCTCCTAATTTTTGGGATGAACATATGCATCAATATGCCCAAAAGTTCGAAGAATTGTTGAATGAAATCATAGATAAATACGATTTCGACAATATCCTGTATTTCGGGCTGGAGGTAAATTTGTATCAATGGGTTTGTTCGAGTATTATCGCAGAAAAAATCAAAGAGAAAAGTCCATCTGCAGTAATCGTTGTCGGAGGCATCGGCGCCAAAGAAGCGGCGATTGCCTATTTGCAAAATTTCGCACAATTCGATATCGCTATGTGGGGCGAAGGCGAGATTCCTCTGCTTCATTTGACTGAGAAAATTTCTGATGATAAAACGGATGAATTATCCTCGATCGGCAACATAGCATACAGAGTAAATGGCGAAATTCTAACATCCCGAGTACCTAATATGGAGTTCGCCGATTTATCGTCTAAAGCTCTCCGGCCGGATTATTCCGATTTTTTCGATAAGATGGACTGCTATGGTGTTCCCAAGCAATATGCATTGTTATCTTTTGAAAACAGTAGAAGCTGCCATTGGAAGAAATGTCATTTCTGCTACTTAAACATGGGTTATAAATTTCGGAAAAAGGATATAGCCGTCACATTGGATGAGATCGCCGATTCGGTTAAGAAATACGGAATTTACAGAATTCAGTTTCTGGATAATGACCTTATCGACAATGACTTTACTCGCTTTGACGCTTTCCTTGACGGACTAATGGAAATCAGAGAGCAGTATCCTCGATTATCCATCGATTTGGGCGAGATCATATCACATGGAATCAATGCACGGGTCATCAAGAAGATGGCTTTGGCTGGATTCAATCATGTGCAAATCGGATATGAATCTCCTTCAGACAATCTTTTACGAAAGATCGACAAGAAAAATACATTTTCCAGTAATCTCTTATTCATCAAGTTCGCTTATAAGTACAGAATTCATGTCAACGGAGCGAACGTTTTACGGGGCTTGATAGAAGAAACGGAAGACGATATAATCGAGAGCATTGACAATCTGCATTTTTTAAGGTTCTTTTATGCCGAAAACTTTTTCAAGCATAACATATCTCAATTAGCTGTAATCAAGTCCAGTCCATATTATAACAAGATAAAGGACGAATTGCCATACCGATGGGCCGAAAATCCGATGGCTATGCTTCTGCCACGAAATTACTTGCAGGACGAGACTAAGATCATCCTTCTCGAACATCTGAAATTATCTCAGAATCTATTGTGGGACAAATTTATAGAAATCGAACATTATTATAAAAGCCAGTATTATTCCTACCTTTTCGTTGTCTACGATGATAAGGCTGTATACAAAGAATACTGCAATGGAACACTGATAAATGAGTTGGAATTCGATACGCATTCTACGGAGTGGAACGTATTGCAAAAAGCCAATGAGGAAGTCATCTCTCTCGTTGAATTGGCCAAAGAATGTCATATCGAGGAAAAGAGTCTCATTCCCATTATAGATGGGTTGTTTGCGGAAAGGCTGATTTTCCATAACCGCGATTATTCGGAGATTGTTTCCGTCGTCGATATATCCACTTCAAAATGACAAAGCCATGATTATTCGTAAAATCATTTGTCTGCTGTTCGCAGTCCTTCTGGTGCGGAGCGGAGTTGCCCAAGAAAACCCGTATGACAATGCAATCGGAGAGGCTATCTCCCGAAGCGACTGGTTCGAAACGAGAGCCCGTTATGAGCAGACCGCCGACAGTCTGAGTGATTACATGCGGCTGTTCTCGGGGGCGTTGCTCGATCATAATTTCAACAATCCGGCGGGCGCCGTCGAGAAAATCCAGTGCATGTACGATGAGTACAACGCCCAAATGGGCGGCAACTTTTTCTCATTGTTCTGGATGATGTCCGACAATCTGGCGAAACTCGGACACTTCAAGGCTGCTCACGACATTTGTACGAGCCTGCTTGCGCAAGGCCGTGACTATATGGACGAGGGGACGCGGACTGCCTTCGAGACCAATGCCGTCCTTTTCGGGCTGCAATCCCAGTGGCCCCGAATGGAAATATCGGATGCCGACGCGAACTACGACATACCGTTCGACGTCGAGGACGAACAAATCAAGTTCACTGCTGTCCGCGGCACACAACGTATCAGCGCAATGCTTGATTCCGGAGGGCAAATGACGGTTATCGACAAGCAATTGACGGAGAGATTGGGGTTACCGCTGTCGGCGGATTCGATCCGGTTCAACGAAACGCGGTGCCCTCTCGCATTGCTCGACACCCTGCGATTGGGCGCGGCCGTGTTCGTCAATATTCCGTGTGTGGTCTTGCCTCTCGAAGAGACGGGAGTTACGGATTGCAGCATTATTCTCGGAAACGATGTGTTGCAACTCTTTCCTGAGATCGAATTGGACTATGGAGTTCGGGAGTTGCGCTTAAAGTCGCATACGACACCGCTGCCCGATGCTCCCCGGAATCTGATGCTCCACAAAATACCTTATATTTTGGTGAAACTGAACGGAATCCCCGCAACGATGGTTTGGGATACGGGAGCCTCGAAATCGTCGGTCGAACCGGAATTCCATGAGGCGCATCGCGACCGGCTTCCGCCGTTGCAGGCACACGGACGCAAACGCGGGAAAACCGCGACCGGATACAGCCCGGTACTCGAATACGCCATACTGCCGCAGATGGAACTGACAATCGGGGATAAAACGGGTGTGATGACTAACCTGTATGTGATCGAAGATATGCCCCATTCCCAGTTGATGGGAATACCCTTCGACGGAACATTGGGTGTACTGCCTCCCGCTAAATTCAAACGATTGACGATCAACTTTCAGGAAATGTATTTTGTCGTAAATTGATATACGGGGTGGGCTCCCGTATATTGATTCCAAATTTTATTATGACCAAAAAATTTAAGGAGCCTTAATAGTTCAGACAGTATTCAAATAACCTAAAACTTAAACTGTTATGAAAAAGAAATTCAATTTATCGCTACAAGATCAGCAGAACCTTTTTGATCGAATTTCGAGAAGGGAAAGCGGGGAGATTTCAGGCGGTGATATCGATCAACAGCAAAGCACCATCGTCAACAAACCGCCGGAAGGAAATTATTCATTCAATTATGATCCACCTCCCAACAATTTTAATAATAGGATAAGCCCGGGAACGGTCGGGCATACTCACAGATTCTGATTTCCAGAAATGCAACTCATCCCCGCCAAAAATACTTTTGACGGGGATGATCTCATAAAACAATCGGGTTCGAAACATGGGCTGTCTCAGCAGATGAAGACGAGTCGTATCAGGTAGCGTCCCGCAATGTCTTGTCCGCATGAAGAATACGTTCAGGGTGAACTTCGACCGTATCAAGGCCGAAGCCGTGAAGATCGCGGCGAAGGAACTCCGACGTCTGCGCGACGCCCCCGTGCCGTGCAAGCTGCTGCCACTGGAACCGCTCCGAAAGTGCAACCCTTTTTCATGGAAAGTCAGTCACGCCGGATGCGGAAGCGAGGCTGCCGTATGAATCCATCTTTTTTGCATAGGAATTGCATTATATATCGTGCAATTTTGTTATCTTTGTGCAAAACGGACAAAGCAAGTAAGCATGGATACTTTGATAAGAACCTTCCGGACGCGGCTTCAGAACACGCCGACCGATTATGTGCGCGACATTCACGACAAGATTTTGTGGGAGAGCCGCCTTGTGGCTATCCTCGGAGCGCGGGGCGTCGGCAAATCGACGCTCGTATTGCAGCACATCAAACTGCACGAGGATGCGGAGACCACGCTCTACGTGTCGGCCGACGACCTCTATTTCTCGACGCATACGCTCGTGGAGCTGGCCGGACAGTTCTATCGGGAGGGCGGCAAGGCGCTCTATATCGACGAGATACACAAATATAAGAACTGGTCCACCGAGATCAAGAACATCTACGACACCTATGCAACGCTGCGCGTGGGCTATACGGGTTCGTCCATCCTCGATCTGGAGAAGGGCGGGGCTGACCTGAGCCGCCGCAAGCTGGAATACCGCCTGCCGGGGCTCTCGTTCCGGGAATACCTGGCTATCGGCAAAGATATCCGTATTCCCGCCCATACGCTCGGACAGGTCGTACGGAACAAGATCGACTTCCCCTATGCGGAACACCGTCCCGTGGCGCTGTTCAAGGAGTACCTGAAGGAGGGCTACTATCCCTATTTTCAGGAGAGCGGTTACTACCTCCGGTTGCTAAGCGTCATCAATCAGGTAGTAGATAACGACATTCCTGCATTCGCCGAGATGACGACCTCCACGGCCCAGAAGCTCAAAAAGCTGCTCTATATCGTCGCGCAAAGCGTTCCTTTCAAACCCAATTATTCGAAGTTGGCCCGCGACCTGAACATCAACCGCAACATGGTGGCCGATCTGATGGTTTATCTGGAAAAGGCGCAACTTATCAATATTTTGCGCGACGACACGCACGGGATCAGTGCATTGGGCAAAGTAGACAAGATATATCTGAACAATACCAACCTCGCCTACGCCCTCTCGGACACGACGCCCGACGTGGGCAACGTCCGCGAAACGGTATTCCTTTCGTTGTTGGCTCCGACGCAGAGCGTAACTTCGTCTTCGGTGGCCGACTTCCGGATCGGCGGGCTCACGTTCGAGGTGGGCGGCCGCAACAAAACGCAGAAGCAGATCCGCGACATCGGAAACGCCTACGTGGTGAAGGACGACATCGAGTACGGCCACCGCAACACGATACCCCTCTGGGCATTCGGACTGACCTACTGACCCTATACGCAGGGAATTGCGGTTACGACCGATCCGGATAACAGTCAGGGCAAAATTTTCCGGAACGAAGTCGGATCGGCATATACTATACGACGGAGCGCAGAGAGAGAGATGCACGGATGCGGGTTTCGATGCCAGCATCCTCTACCGCTGTATCGACAGAAACGGTCTGCCCTGCCGCAGTGCGATAGCGGCCGATCCCGCACTCGTGCCGTTCCGGAACGGGCATCCGCCGTGCGGGTATGCTTACTGGAGATGCTGCTGACAGAGCAGGCCGCACCCCTGTCCGGCGGCAGACGAAGATGCTCCCCGCAATCGTCTCCTACTACGAACATCTGAACTATTTCAAGGCGTACAGGCTACCGAACAATCAGTTCTGAAAATCGCTGCAGAAAAAGTACTTATCCGATGAAAACAATGAGGATAATACGCGGCTCGACCCAAGAACTCCAGACTATTTACAGGATGAAAAATGAACCGATCATATCGACCGAAGGCTCCAGCACCCCGAATCCCCGACCGAAGATGACGGAGCGATACCGCGAGGCCATCGAACTCTATCGTTCGCCCCGACTCTCTTGCAGAGAAATCAGCCGGACGTGCAGCGTGAGTCTTTCCGGGCTGAAGGGACCATATCTGCAAATATCACCGGCACCTTATGCTGGCGCGATACGATATTTCATGCGACAAGGAGGAGGCCGGAACTATCCGGCTCGGCCAGCTTCGAAGGCAGCAGCCTGCCTCCCGTGTCGAATACAAGGAGGCGTTCGAGGCGTGCAGCAGCATGGATTACATCGAATACAACGTCTCGCAGATCGCCCGCCGCTTCGGGCTGGATGGCACGAATCTCGGCAAACAACTCCGGACGCATTACCCCGGTGCGGTCGAACGATCCGAAGAGGTGCGCAAGCGGCTGGGGCTGAGCGATAACCTTCCGCGCGGCAATTCTGCAAGAAGCGATATGCCGGGGCCGTAAGACTGCTATGCGGGAACCGCTACATTACGGTCAGCGAAGCAGCCCGGCGCTGCGACATATCTCCGTCCGGACTGGAGCAGCATCTGCTGTTCTACCACAAAGAGCTCGTGGGCAAGCGTATCGAGATTCGGGGAAAGGCGGTCGGACATCAGCGCAAAGGTAAAATAACGGGTCGCGGAAGCCTCCGTGCCCCCAAAGCGGCAACGGAGGAAAAGTATGCCGAAGGTTCCGGCTCTATTGCACGACACCCCTGTCCGCCGCCCGGCTCGCGGCGCAGCATGGAGAAATACGGCGATACGGCTCGACGACCGAGAGTATGAAGTCCATCGCCCGGTATCTGGGATTGAATTATGCCGCACTGAACGGATTTATCCGCCGCAACTTTCCGGAACTGGTCGGACGGCACGACGAAGCACAGAAGCGGCGCAGGCGGGTACGAATCTGAAGCCGGCTTTCGGGCCTGAGAAAAACAAGGCAGCCATACCTTGCTTTACACTCCGTCGGTTTTCCGAGCCGCTGCACACGACCGGCTGCCGGAGCGTTCGCGGCAGAGCCGCGTTTACAGATCGGAGTCCCTAAGCCCCGCCTTGGCGGAGGCTTCGGACAAGGCTCGCTTCGGCAGTCGGGTTTCGGAGGTACGGCAGTGTAAGACGGGATATAGTTGCCAAAAACAGATATAAAAGGCAGGCAGCGTACACAAATTCCGTACCGATCTCTCGCGGACGACGGCTCCGCAGCCAGCGGCAGCGGGGATCGTTCCTGTATGTCCATACCATAGAAAGCCTTCGAGCGTATGTTCCGGAGGCTTTCTCGGTTCGCAGGGTGGCGGTGCTTCCGGAGCGCGGAGGGTTGCCGGAAGGAGCGGATTTCGGAGTGCGGACAGCCATTGCGGAGTTTTCCGTATCGGCCGTCCGAATATTTGCCGTTGCAATTCATCGCCGCATGCGACCTCCGTTCGTCCGACGAGGCCGTTGATATGCCACCGCCACACGGCAGGCCGGGAGTCACACGCTCCAATTTCCCCGGCAGGAGGGCTTCGATGCGTTTACGCATCGAAGCCCTCCTGCGTTTTTACCCGCCGGAACGAAGAACACCCGCGATACCTGCCGCGCGGCGATCCGTGCCATGCACCAGTAACGGAAGCACTACGAATCATTACGAATCAAAAAATCAAAGATCATGTTACTGGAAAAAGAATATTTCGATATATGGATGCGCCGCATCATGGAGCGGCTCGAAGCGATAGAACAGCGCCAGAAGCCGCCCAAAACGCAGGAGTATCCGACGCTGGAAAACGGTGAGAAACTCTTCGACAACTACGACCTGTGCCGGATGCTGCACGTAAGCAAGCGCACGCTGCAACGCTACCGCTCGAAGTGCGGCCTAAAGTACCGGATGCTGAACCAGAAGGCTTTCTACAAGGAGTCGGACGTGCAGGAGTTCATCCGTGACAATTTCGCTATGTTCGCCCGGCGCCGTGAAGACCAGCGTCCGTAGCGACTGAAAACCCTCACGCCGGATGAGCCGCGCTCATCCGGAAACAAAAACCTCCAGAGGGGTCGCCGGACTTCCGGCGGCCCCTTTTCGATGCGAGGCTATTTCCGGCGCGAGGGATGTGTCTTCCGAATTTGCGGCCTGCGCCGCGACTGCTGCAGCTGTTCGGGCTCCGTTTTCCGGCCGGCGGCGAACCGTTCATGCAGCGCATTGGCCGAGAACGCCTTGCCCAGCCGCGAGCCGTTGAGTACGCAGCGGGTTTCATGGTCGATGAAGGTGACGCCCGTGATCCGTCCCGTGTCGTTGCGCCGCAGGTAGAGGTCGATATGCCGCTTCCGAAGCCGTTCGCGCAGCTCCGTTTCGTCCGTCGTATCCAGCAGGGCTTCCCCGACGCGGTGCCGTGTCAGAGCGAGCAATTTCTTTCCTCCGATCTGTTCCCCGGAAGAGGCCATGACATGTTCGATCTTCGCCAGTGAGGCGTCGTCACCCAATCGGGAGGCTTTCAGCGGCGCAGCCTGCGTTTTCTTTCCGTCGGCGTCCAGCACCGTATAGAGCACTCCCCGGTACGCCCGTCCGCCCCGCGTACCCCCGACCTCCTCCACGCCGATACGATACAGCGCGAGCAGAGCCCGCAGTTCGCCGAGGGTTTGAAAGCGGTACATCGAGAGGGCGGGTTTCACCACCGAGGCGATCTGCCGCTTCAGGTCGCCTTTTTCAGGTTCCACGGGCGCGAGCTGCCACAGTTCGCCCCGCTTCCGCCCTTTGGCGCGGTGCAGGCCGTATTTACGCTCGATTTTCTCCGTTTCGGCCACACTCCGCTCGTTGCGCCGGCTGTCGCCGATCTTGCGTCCGGAACTATCCACCTGCACCGTCACGATATGGATGTGGGTGCGGTCGATGTCGGTATGTTTATAGACGACGTAGGGCTGGCCGCCCCAGCCCATACCCTCCATATATTCGGCGGCGATGTCGGTCAGTTCATCGTCCGAAAGCCTGTCTTCGGGGTCGGGGTTGAGCGAGATATGGACGACCGGTTTTTCGGTGCGAACGTGCGAGGGCATCCATCGGAGCAGCTCGTCGGCGAGGGCCGCGACGCCGAAGCGTCCGTCAGCAGGCTCGCGGATATTACTCGTCGCAAGCACAGCCCCTTTGCCCCGATCGACCTTACGCTGATTGTAAGCGAGCGCCCCGTAGATGTCCTTTCCGGTGGTGATATTGGCTACCATCGCTGTCGAAATTCCTCGGCGAGAGTCGCTATTTTCGCTCCCACAGCGACCAGCTCGCGCGTTTCGCTCTCCAATTTATAGAGCAGAGCGAGCGCCTTTTTAGGTGAAAAATGCGCATGCAATTCCTTTACGATCTGGTTGTAATTCACGCCTATTTTTCTGAATTGGGCGTTGAAAGCGGTCAGCCGCGCGGCGAATTCCATCGTCCCCCGGTCGGATCGTATGACCCGAAACTCATCGCCGAAGACCCGTGCTTTGACAAAAGCGGCCTTCGAGAGCGCGCCCGACTGCTCGAACAACGCGAGGAACCGGGCATATTCCTCGTCCGTGAAGCGCACCATCACGCAATTTTTCGCCGTGTCCGTTTTGGGCGGCCTGCCGCCCCTGCCCCGGACGGGGGCTTCGGTTTTTTCCATGCCTTTCGATTTTTACCGAAGGCCGCAAGGCCCCCGGTGCGGTAAAAATTCCGTTCCGGCGCACGGCGGCGCTCCGTAAAAAGCGACGACTTCGGAGGAGCTTTCTCCCCCTTGCGGGCAAGCTGTTTTCCGTTACCGAAATCGTTTCGGGTAACGGAAAACACAGCTTGCTGCTGTGTCCCGAACATGAAATGTTCTCCGGACACAAGGGACTGCCCTCTGCGGAGGCAGTCCCGCCACGGTCGCCGGCCAGCACGAAGAGGCGTAACCGTAAAGACCGGAATCGGTTCACGGGACAAAGATACCGGCCTATGCAATCCGTTGTATGCCAGCAGGCAGCGCAGACCTATGCCAAACCTGCGCCAAGCGGTGCCACGAACGTTCGCGGCCGCACGCTCCGGGTACCGGAGGGTGTTTCTTTGCCGTTGCGGACAATCGGCAATGATACGCTGCGACGATTCATTACCGACGTACGGAAAGCGTATCGGCGCGTATGTGCAGACACATGATACCTATGGCCGATCCATATATCCATATCGAAAGATATACGGACAATCCATAACGGTTCATGCACGGACGTATGGACGGACGATACCGATGCAGGCATTGCCGTACAGACATGCAGGAATGCAGACATGGAGGTATGCAGGCATACGGCCGCATTTCCGCAAAGCGCCGTTCCCGTACAAAAACGGAGCGTCGCAGCCATAAAGGAACGAACCCGCAAGGGTTTACATACACGGTCAAACGCTTTAATATTTCAATGCTTATGGAAAAAGAACCTGTTTATCTAGCCTTTTCCACCCAGAAGGGCGGAGCGGGCAAAACCACGCTCACGGTGCTGGTCGCCTCGTACCTGCACTACGTGAAGGGCTACGACGTGGCGGTCGTGGACTGCGACTACCCGCAGCACTCCATCGCAGGGATGCGGCAGCGCGACCTGAAGCTGGCCATGGAAGACAACCATTACAAGGCGCTGGCCTACGAACAGTTCACGCGCCTCGGCAAGAAAGCCTATCCGGTCGTGGAGAGCAGCACGGAACGGGCCATAGACGATGCCGACCGCATCACGGAGCAGGCCGCGTTCGACCTCGTATTCTTCGACCTGCCCGGCACAGTCAACAATCCGTCGGTGATCCGCGCCCTCTCCAACATGGACTACATCATCGCCCCGATCAGCGCCGACCGCGTGGTGCTGGAGAGCACGCTGCGCTACATGACGGTCGTGAACGACGTGATCCGCAAAACGGGGGTTTCGAACATCAAAGGAACCTATCTGGTGTGGAACATGGTGGACGGGCGCGAGAAGTCGGAGCTGTACGAGGTGTACGAGCAGGTGATCGCCGAGCTGGGCCTGCAAGTGCTGAAGACCTTCATTCCCGACAGCAAGCGTTTCCGGCGCGAGCTGTCCGCAGGCCACCGCCCGCTGTTCCGCTCGACGCTGTTCCCGGCCGACCGTTCGCTGCTCAGAGGAAGCAACATCGATGCGCTGACGGACGAGGTGCTGACCCTGCTCAACCTCCGCGACAATGGCTAAGCGCATGAAAGCCGGGCCGCTGGACGAATCGCTCATCATCCAGTCCTTCAAGGATGCCGACCTGCTGGCCGATCCCGCAAATGCCGTGTTGCAGGAGGCCGGAGAGCGTCCAGCGGCATCCCGCAGGGACGGAGAAGAACAGGCAGCATTCCGCAAGGACAGAGAAGAACCGACGGCATGGCGCAGGGACGGAGAGGAGCCGGCGGCGGACGAGGCCGCCGCACCGACCGACGGCACCGC
>UMBE01029000.1_pt1 | contig 51823 bp, 32 predicted proteins | sample 1963881 | NCBI WGS metagenome assembly UMBE01 (sample SAMEA4835933, study PRJEB28245) | human gut metagenome | biome: gut microbiome; material: fecal sample | place: Denmark | collected 2008 | reverse complement strand
GAGCCGCTGCCATCGGGCGCCTCTCGCTTCTTGTCATGTTCGAGGGCGAGAGTGGGTGTGAACGTGCCGATGCCGTCGAGGCGGACACTGCGCCCTGAGGCCATGACGGCGGCCATCTCGTCAGCCAGCTGGCGGATGAGGCCGGCGGCTTCACCGGGACTGAAAGTGGAGTTGGCGGCAATGCGTTCTGCCAGTTCTGCTGTCGGACAGCAGTCCGTGATGACCATACGCGGGTAGAGCAACGTTTCGCCCTCATGGTTGAGGTCGCTCATCTCTTGCATTGTGTAACGTGCTGACATGGTGTGGATTTTTAGAGAGACGGTGAAACAAGTCACAGCCATCGGCTGACAGAATATCCTCCGGCTGTCGATATGTCAAAATCACGACGTGACTTTTATATGTTACGCTATGAATTGTATAAATCGCGTCGTGATTTTTATATCTCATGTCGTGGTTTTAGTTTTCTTGGTGTAAAGGTAACTTCTTTTGCCGATGTAGCCAATTCTATAATGCTTAATTTCTTCTCCGGGTTCACTCCGTGATACTGTGGCGGTTTGGTGGGCAGCCGGTTTGGCTGTATGGTGATTTTTGGCTTACTTTGCATGTCCGGCAGATTTTGTCTGGACTAATCAGAACCACACACGATTTTATGGACACATCATCACAGGCTCCCCGGAGGCGCCGCATACCGATGGAAGACTTCTTCCGTAATTCTGAACGGACGGGTTACCAGCTCTCTCCCGACGGGCAGTATTTCTCATTCTTCGCCCCGTGGCACGACAGGCAGAACCTTTTTGTACAACGCATCGGCGAGGCCGACGCGCGCCGCATCACGGCTGAGACGGAACGTTCGCTGGCGGGGTCACTATGGGCCGGGCCGCGGCGTATCCTCTATATGAAAGACACTGCGGGCGACGAGAATTACAAACTCTTCGGCGTGAACCTCGACGGTACGGACGCCCGCGCCTACACTGACTTTGAAGGTGTCCGGACGCAGCTTATCGATTCGCTCGAACATGTGGATGACGAGGTGATCGTCGGACTGAACCGCCGCAATCCGGAGGTGTTCGACCCTTACCGGCTCGATCTCACGACAGGCGAACTGACCCTGCTGGCTGAGAACCCGGGCAACGTGCAGGGGTGGATGACCGACCACGAAGGCCGTCTGCGTGCGGCTACTGCCATTGTCGATGGCGTGAACACGCAGTTGCTCTATCGGGAACGTGAGGAGGAACCTTTCCAAGTAGTGCTGACCACGAATTTCCGCGAGACGGTCCATTTCGTCGAGTTTACTTCCGACAACCGTTTGGTCTATGCCCTGACAAACCTAGGGCGCGACAAGTTGGCCTTGGTGTTGATGGACCCGGCCACGTGCCGTGAACTGGAAGTGCTCTATGAGCATCCGGACTATGACGTGTGCAGCCTGAGCTATTCGGAACGCCGCGGACGACTGCTTTCGGCCTGCTGCGTGGCGCACAAGGGAGTCATCCGTCATTACTTCGACGCTGAGGAGGAGGCTATTCGCGCCCGTCTGACACCGAGACTGGCGGGCTATGATTTCGGCACGGCCGACTGGGACCGCTCGGAGCACAAGCGTCTGATCTATGCGGCCAATGACCGGACACGGGGCTATTATTATTTTTATGATGTCGACGCCGACCGTCTCGAACGAGTGGCCGAACTGGCGCCATGGCTTGACGAGGAAGAGATGGCCGCCATGCTGCCCGTCAGTTATACGACTCGAGACGGTTTGCACATTGAGGCTTATCTCACTCTGCCCGCCGGCTTGACGATGGAGGCAGCGCGCCAGTTGCCGGTGGTCGTCCATCCCCACGGCGGCCCTTGGACGCGCGACACGTGGGGCTATAACGCTGAGTGCCAGTTTCTTGCAAACCGTGGCTACGCTGTCTTTCAGATGAACTTCCGCGCCTCAACAGGCTTTGGCCGCCGTTTCAACGAAGCAGGCTTCAAGCAGTGGGGGCGGGCGATGCAAGACGACATCACCGACGGTGTCGCGTGGCTTGTGGAACAGGGAATTGCTGATCCGGCACGGGTGGCCATCTACGGTGCCAGCTATGGCGGCTATGCGGCCTTGGCCGGCGTCACGTTCACTCCCGACCTCTACGCTTGTGCTGTGGATTATGTCGGCGTTTCGAACCTGCTGACGTTCATGGAGACCGTGCCCCCTTATTGGAAGCCCATGCTCGACATGATGCACGAAATGGTAGGAAACCCCGAGACTGACCATGACATGATGGTGGCCTGTTCGCCCGTGTATCATGCTGACCGTATTGTGGCGCCCCTGCTCATCGCACAGGGGGCCAATGACCCCCGCGTCAATAAGGCCGAGAGCGACCAGATGGTAGAGGCTTTGCGCCAGCGTGGTATTGAAGTGGAGTATATGGTCAAGGATAACGAAGGTCATGGGTTCAGCAATCAGGAGAACCGTTTTGACTTCTACCGTGCCATGGAGTGTTTTTTTGCCAAACATTTATAGCGCCTGGCACATTTTGCTGGCCGAATGATGTGGAAATGGCGTCGGCCCGAGGAACGAATGCTCCTCGGGCCGACGCCATTTGGTTGGTGATAATGTTTTAGTAAACTTCAACCTTGGCGGCAAGCGCTTTGCACTCGTCGCGCAAGGCGTCGAGGTTGCCGTCGAGCGGGCCGTTGCAGACCACAACACCCATGCGGCGGTTGACGCGGGTTGTAGGTTTACCGAAGATGCGGAGGTCTGCGTTCGCCACGGCTGTCACGTTTTCCAAGCCGCGGTAGTGTGGCGGTTCCTGTGACGCAATGGGTGAGAGAATGACGGCTGAGGCTCCGATGCGGAGTTGCTGTACGGGCGGCAGGGGCAGGCCGAGCACGGCACGCAAGTGGAGTTCGAATTCGTTAAGATTCTGCGTTCCTGCGAGGGTCACCATGCCGGTGTCATGAGGACGTGGCGATAGCTCAGAGAAGTAGACGCCGTTTTCGTGGCTGAGGAAGAACTCCACGCCCCAGATGCCGGCGCCCGTGAGGGCCCGCGTCACCTTGTCGGCCATGCGTTCGGCTTCGCGTAGATGCTCGGGGGCGATGTGGGCGGGCTGGAAGCTCTCGCGGTAGTCGCCGCCTTTCTGCACATGGCCAATGGGCGGGCAGAAGAGTGTAGGACCGTTTTTTTGTGTCACCGTGAGCAGCGTGATTTCGCTGTCGAAGCGGATGAATTCCTCAATGATGAGTTCCTTGATGTCTCCGCGGCTGCCTCCGATGCCGTATTCCCAGGCGTGTTGGAGGTCGTCGGGCGTTTTCACGACTGACTGTCCTTTGCCCGAGGACGACATGAGGGGTTTTACGACGCAGGGGTAGCCGATTTCAGCGGCTGCTTCTTTTAGTTCGTTGAACGTCTTAGCATAGAAATACTTGGCAGTTTTCAGCCCTAATTCTTTGGCTGCCAAGTCGCGGATTGCCTTACGGTTCATGGTGAAGTTGACAGCCCTTGCGCTCGGTACGACTTGTATGCCTTCCTGTTCGAACGCATAAAGGCGCTCCGTGCGGATGGCTTCGATCTCGGGGACGATGATGTCGGGACGGTGTTTCTCGACTACGCGCTCCAAGGCGTCGCCGTCAAGCATGGGGAACACTTCGGCCTCGTCTGCCACTTGCATGGCCGGCGCCCCGGCGTAGGCGTCGCAGGCGATGACGTATTGCCCAAGACGTTGTGCCGCGATGACAAATTCCTTGCCCAGTTCGCCTGAGCCCAGTAACATGATTTTTTTCATTCCACGTCGTGTTTTTGAAATCGGTAACAGGTGGACGCAAAACAGCGTTCACGTGTGGCAAAGTTACATCTTTTTGTGCGAAAAGGGTGCGGCTTATTGAAAAAAGGCATCCAGCCTGAGGTCAGCAGAAGGCTTGGAATGCCGACATGGGCTCAGTTACGTCGTCGTCAGCCGTTTCTTCATCTCTTTCCGGCTGATAGGAGCGGGCAAACGCCCGGATAAAATCCAACGTCTCTTTTTTCGGGTGTTGTCTGAGTGGTGTAGAATGGTTCATAGGCGTATGGATGATGGTAAACCTTACACCTATAAGAACGCTGGCCGTACTATTTTATTGTATGTGAGGGAGGAAAAGCACAATTTGACACTGTCACAGTCTCCGGACGTCAATGCAATGGTGGATTAAAGCAAGTGGCGCTCGCCGGCCATGCGTCGCATGTTCAAAAGGGCGTAACGCATCCGGCCGAGGGCTGTGTTGATGCTGACTCCGGTGACTTGGGCAATTTCTTTGAAGCTCATGTCGCGATAGAAACGCATGTAGAGCACTTCACGTTGAGCGTCAGGAAGTTCGCTTATCAATCCTTTGACGTCGGTCAGTGTCTCATCACTGATGAGTCGCGTTTCGACGCAAGCCTCGGCAAGGCTTGTGTTGTTGAAAAGGTCTGTGGTGACTTCGTCATTTGAGACCGTGTTTTCATTCTTCTCGTCGCGGAATTGGTCAACGATGAGGTTGTGCGCAATGCGGGTGAGCCAGGCTGAGAACTTGCCTGTCTCGGTGTATCGACCGTGCTTGATGGTTACAATGGCCTTGACGAACGTCTCTTGGAAGAGGTCGTCGGCAACGTCGTTGTTACGGACAAAATATAGGATATATGAATAGAGCCTTTTCTCATAACGGGAGAGGATAACATCGAATGCTTCGTTGTTTCCTTCTGCGTAGAGTTTCACCAACGTCTCGTCGGCGAATGATTTCAAGTTGTCCATTACTGCTTCTTTTTGTCGTTAGCGTAATGTTTTTCGATAGGCTCTATATTTTGTGGTTAATGTGCGACAAAGATATGTAATTGTGCTGAAAATTCCAAGGTTTTTGCGCTTTTTTCTTTGGCAGACCGTTAAAACGGTAGCTTAACTGTTTTTTACAGGTCGTCGGGTTGGGAGACGGCCGATAAGACAGACCTTTATGTAGTCGACGTTTTGAGCAGAGGAAGGTAGGCTTCGACGGCTTTTTCGACCGTGGCAATGGCGCTTTCCATGGGCCAAGGCAGGCGGCCTCCTGATGCGTTGGCATGACCGCCCCCATTGAAGAATTCAGCCGCCATCCTGTTGCAGGGGAAGTCGCCCACTGAACGTAATGAGACGCGGATGAGTTCTGTTTCAGTATCCTCGCGAAGCGAGATGCTGAGTTTATTGCCTTTGACTTGGAGGGGGAGATTGACAAATCCCTCAGCATCACCACGGATGTAATGAAAGTTTTCTAAGTCGCTGCGTGTCAGCGTGAAGAGGCTGGCCCGTCCGTCAGCGAGGAAGCGTAACTTTTCAAAAAGTACGTAACCCATGAGACGGATCCGGCTTTCAGTGTAGTTGTTGAATACGTTGCGGTAGAGTTGGTCTTTGTCGATGCCTTTGGTGAGCAGGAGGCTGATAATGGTATATATCTCAGGGTTGTTCGAGTTATACGTGAATCCGCCCGTGTCGGTCATCATGCCGGTATAGATGGCGGCTGCGGCATCCTGGGTCATTGTGTCGAACCCGCCTAACTGTTCGATGAGGCGGAAGATGATTTCACTCGTCGAACTGCATTCAGGATGCGAGATGGTGAGCGATGTGAAGCTATTGTCAGGATCAAGGTGGTGATCGATGATGACTTTTTTAGCTTTGGCGCGTGCGATATCTTCTCCCATTCCTTCGAGACGGGAAAGTGCGTTGAAGTCGAGGCAGAAAATGAGGTCAGCCTCATGGATGAGGTGGAGGGCCAGCTCGTTCTGCTTGTCAAAAAATACGGTCATCCCGGCACCTGGTGTAGAACGAAGGAAGTCGGGAAATGCATTAGGCATGACAATGTTTGTCGTTTTTTTTAGTCCGCGCAGATAGCAGGTCCAACCGATCGATGAACCCAAGGCGTCGCCGTCAGGACTCCTGTGGGCGCAGACGACGATGCGCCGCGCTTCTTTGATGAGTTGAAGGAGTGTGAATAATTCTTTATTGGGAAGTAACGGTGTCAGCATGTTGAAGTGGAAAAATCAATGAAATGCAAAGATACGCAAACACTGGCGTAGAGACAAGAGAATGTTTGCTTTCTTCTGATTTCGGTCGAATTGCAATCTGTATTCGTTTGACCAAAAACAGCGAAAGGCGAGGGACTTCTTTTTTGCTTGTCCAAGTCGCTTCTAATGTTCGCAAGGCATAGATTGTAAAACACTGGTGCGGAAATGGTGGAAGTTGTCTCTAATGCGTTTTAGACGGGTAAAAATACCTGAAACAGTCTATGATGTACGAGTTGATATGACAAGATTTTTTACATGTTAGATTGTTGTTACGCCAAGTCGGAGGGCTGTGCGAAAATGATTGCTGTTTTCAATTGTATGTGGGCTGTTACTTATTTAAAATACTGATAAATAATTCTTTTGAGCGATTTTCATCTTCTTCTCGCAGTCTGTTGAATGGCTGAAAATCCACTCTATTGAATAAGTCGTCCAGCGATCCTTCGTATATCCGTTGTCGTAAATTGTATCTTTCTAATAGGTCTGTTATTCGGTTATTCATTCCTTTTATGGAACCCTTTACGGGAAACGTAAGGAAGGGGAGGTTGAAATGGAGGCAGAAAACAGTACCGTGGAACGAGTTGGTGATGACGTAGGCTGCATTGTCCAAAAGTCCTAGCCATTCTTCGACCGTAGGGTAAAGTTTGGGAAATTCATCTATGCGGCCTTGGCTTGCCACGTAGCGTACCTGCAAGTGGTGAGCATGGGCAAAGGCGTGAATGTCGTCTACACTTACATCCGTTTCGTTGCCCAGCAGGTAAAGAAAAAGATAAGGTTTATCGCTCTTTGGTTTGACCTCGATTTTCCTGTATGTGGTGGCAGGGAGCAAGAGTGTCGGATCGGGTTGGAGTGATGCTTCGGGATATCCCAATTTGCAAAGGAGTTCGATACCTGATCGCTCTCTCGAACTGAGGAAATCGAATTTTTCAAGGTAGGAACGTGCTCTTTTCTCGAGCTTGGGCGACGGGTGAAGGCTTCCGAACGACGGTGCGAAAGCGATGCGCTTCGCATGGGGAGAGCCGAACTGCAAGAAAAATACCGGGTCGAGGTTTGCCCATATCTGATCGCTTCCGCAGACGTAAGCGTCAGCTTTTGGCGGTGTGCTCCTTAGCTGGGCGGCTGTGAAAGCGTAAGGTGTTGACGGGATGTGATTGCGTCGGAACTCGTCGAAATGGCGGGGGTGTTTTCGTGCTTCCTCCCGCTCGATCTTGTTCAGGCGTTTCCACATTTTTGCCTGTTGTCTGTAAGCTGGTCTGACAGCATATAAAATATGGGATTTAAGCCGTTGGATGAGCGGGCGTTTTGTGGACGATGATAAGTATTTGATAAGAAATGCGTCATGCCCCATTTGGCGTAGAAAATGGAGCAATGCGTAACATTGCAGCAATTGCCCGTAGTTTTCTTGGCTTTCCCAGTAGGTGATTGTGCCTATTTTCATCTTCCGAAGTAGTCTTTATTTGTTTTGGCCTCTCAGTCGTTTCATGAGGCCTATTGGCAAATGGAGCAGGCGTTTCCATCGTTTTGTGAGCAGGTGAAATTGGTAGACTGTCTCGACTCTTTTTATGAATGGCAGGCCGTGGAGACGTTTGTATAAACTCCGTTCAAAGGACGGGTGGGACGAATGGAACAGCGAGGGGTTGTGGCGGGATATATCGTTGAAAGAGGTCTGCGTAAGTTGTATGGTTTCTGTGATTTTTGCGACCCAAAGAGCTCCTTTTTCGGTGTTGACCATGAGGGCACACGTCCCTTTGTCGTCGTCCAGCTCGGGGTGTGTTTGTTCCAGTCCCCAGTAGTCGCCAAGGGTCAGGTCACTTCCGCTTTTGAGGTGTTTGGCCGGACAGGCGTCACAACTGGGGCGGAGATATAGATCCATGAGAAAACCGTGCATGAATGTATTGCGGTTACCAGGTTCGCTGACGCACTGGTTGTCGCCGGAAGGCGTTCTTACGGTATAAGTGAAACTGTAACCTTTCCATCCGGTTGATTTGTCGCGGAAAGAGAGCGACGTGATAGCGGCCGTATCATCAATCCCTGTACGGCTTTTCAGTTCGGTGTTCAGGTAGTTTCTCCATATGCCCGGACTTGGCACGCCGTGACAAATAATATCGACGAGCAGGAGGTTTTCATACGTTTTTCGCAGGAAAAGTCTGAGGCCGGCAATCTGGCAGGGCGTTCCCGAGAACAGAACGATGCGTCCTCCTTTCAGAAAGTTTTCAGCTTGTGCATAACTGTCTCCGATACGGCTTTGCACATATTTCGAACAGCGGAAGGCTGCAAGTTTTTCCGTCGTGTCGGCCCAATCGTGCACCACTTCCCATTGTTTGTTGAACCGGGCACCGAACACAACGCCGCCTTGACGGATGACTTCTTCCGACAAGGCGGAGAAAATCCCTCCTGATGAACTCGCCTGGCGTATGGCTTCGTCGCGATTTACAGCAGCGTATGTGGTTTTCGGCTCGCGTTTTTCGGCCTGATTGATAACGGGACAGACCTTCTCGCAGAGCCCGCAATTGATGCACAGCGACGCGTCGGCGATGGGGTAGAGGAATCCCTCGTTGTCCTCGTGCATGCTGATGCAGCGTTTCGGGCAGCGCTGCACGCAGGCCCAACAGCCTACGCAATCTTCTTTTCTTTCAATTTCGATCATGGGAGTTTGTGCTTGATTTTAAGTAGAGGGGTGGTCACCAGTCTCCGTTCTTCCTTGTTCATGACGAAAATCCAGCAGCAGGGCAGGTAGACCAAGGTGAACACTACGGCACCCGAGACGAACCAAAGGGGACGGTTCAGGTCGACAAAACTGAGCGCGTAATAGCTGGCGGCGCCCACGGCTAACGGGGCGATGCTCATCTTTCCGATTTCGCGCCAGAAGCGGGGGATGTCCAAGCGTTGCTTTCTTTTGTAGTAGATGTTCATCACTACGATTTGCCCGGCTGTCAGGGCCAACGCCGTGGCCACGGCACAACCGATGCCGCCGTAGTGCTTGGCGCCGTAGATGGAAAACACGAGGCTGGCGAGGGCAATGATCACGTAGGCGATGGAGCGAAATTTCATTTCGTTACGGGCTTGGAGCACGCAGATTCCCACATTTTGGATTAAGGGAACCGTCAGCGGAATAAAGAACAGCAACGTGATCGGATAAGCGTCTTCGTAGCCCGGTCCGGCCCAAAGGTGGATGAACGCTTTTCCGAAGACGATGAAAGCTGTCAGGATGTAGGCCATGATGATGTATTGCACACGGCCTGTGCGGATAAAGAGGTCCGAAATCTCCCTGTCGCTGCTGTGACGGCTGACCATTGATGTCACTCTTGGCAGAAACACGCTTGATATGGCTGTTGAAAACATCATGTACATGTTTTGGAGCTGGATGGCTACGGCATAGACGGCTACGACGGCTGTGCCGCAGAAGATGCCCAAAACGAATTGGCCGGTGCTCCAATAGATGCGGTCCATGATGGCGTTGAGAAAAATCCAAAAGGAGAAGATGGAAACCTCGCGCAGGAACTTCCAGTTGAAACGGCCGTAGCGCACGTGGATGGACAGGCGGTGGCGGCAATACCACCAGTTCAGCGTCAGGGTCAACACGTTGAACACCGTGGTCACGACGACCATCGTGATGGCACGGTAGCCGTAGAGCAGGAAAACAATCATAACCAGCGGGTTGAGCACGATGCGGGCAATGCTCACGACGCGCTGGAAGATGAAGTTCTCATATGCCGTGATGATTGAGCCCCAGATGCTCATGGGGAAAGTGAACGCAAGGTTGAATGAGAGGAGCATCAGCATGATGCGTACTTTCCGGACTTCCTCGGGCGTCATTGATTGTGAGAAGAGGCTGTCCGCATTAAAATAGAGGACCATGCCGAGCGAGAAGGCGATGACGCTGATTACGCCGTAAAGCACGAGGAACATGCCGAACATTTCCTGCTGTTCGCGTATCCGGCCTTCCGCGTGGAACTTGGCCGTGTAGCGGATTACAGCATTGCCGAAACCAAGGTCGAGTACGGTCAGATAGGCTATAACGGAAGCCGCCAGGGCGTAGAGGCCATATTCAGACTGCCCCATGATGCGGAGCATGAAAGGTGTGTAGAGCAGGCCGATGACCGAGTTTAGTCCGATGATGACGTATGAGAGGGCAGCTCCGGCTTTTAGTTGGTTGATTGGCATGTGCTGGTTTTTGTGCGTGATGTGCGGCAGTTGTCAGTGCGGTGGCGCGTGCCGCATGGTTTTATCTGCCAAATGTGGCAGAACGTGAAAGCTCCTTCCGGGGTAGAGTGGAGTCTAACTGTGCAAAGATACGGAATACCGCCGAGGTGGCCAACGGGTGGCCCTCTTTCACTGATCCTTGCTCGTGAAATCGCCGGGAGATGCCAAACGGTTGGCCAGCCGTCCCGGAGTAGCAGGAGCAGTGACTGGAATTTATAGTGTAGTGACAGAAAATCTAGTCGCAGTTCCTGCTTTCCAACCCGCTCTGTGTGTTGTCTTGTGAGGTGTATGGAGGATTTTGCAAGGAAGTGGTCAAAGTTACAACGAACCATCCCGTATTCTCGTTCTTGTTTTGCGTGTGGCGGCGTGCGTACGGACGGTGCAGGCGTCGGCATCGGGTATGAAAAATCCCCTGCTCCGGTGGTGGGGCAGGGGAGAATGATAACAGGGTGCTTTTGCGGACTATTTCATTCGAGGTAACGGGTGATCATTCCGCTGATTTGGAGCAGTGAGATTTCGCAGACCTTGGTGTCGTATTCGGCGATCAGCAAACGCTCTTCGGCGTCGAGCAGGCTGTTTTGTGCTTCGCGTATTTCTATACCGGCCAGGTCGCCGAGTAGGAAGCGTTCGCGGGCGATGAGGTGGTTCTCTCGGGCCACGGTCAGGTTTTCCCGTTCGAGACTGAGCAGGCGCAGGTTGTTGCAGTAGGCTTGCCAGAGGTCTGCAAGCCGTGCGCGGAGCGATATTTCCAAATCGTTGCGTTCCCATTCGGCGTTTTCGAGCGCCAGTTGGGCGTTGCGCCTTTCGCGCTTGCGGTTGCCGTCGAATAGGTTGAAGCCGATGGTCGCTCCGAAGTTGAGGCCGAGGTTGCCGCGGCTTGACGTCGTTCCGATGCCGTAACGGTTATGCGTGTATCCATAGCCGGCGTTGAGCGTGACGTACGGATAGTCGCGCGAACGGACAGCTTTCAGGTCGATGGCGGCGATACGCGTGTTATGGTCGGCGTTGAGCAGTTCGCTGTTGCTGCGCAGCATGCCCGCCAGCAGGGAGTCGTAGCTCAATTCGGTATCGATGTGGATGACGGTGTCGGGCACGAAAATGTGGCGGTCGATCTGATTGGACGACATCAGTTCGTTGAGCCGGATGCGTGAAGTGGCCAGTGCTTCAAGTTGTTTGAGGCACTGCGAACTGTCGGCGTTGAAGTCCACACCTGCCTGACGATAGTCGAGGCGTGCCGCACTACCGATGATGTATCGTTCTTCCACGATGCGCAGACGCTCTTTGGAGAGCTGCACGGCTGACAGCAGGTTCTTGTAGCGGATTTCCTGTTGGATCAGGTTGAAGTATTCGGCCGTAAGGTTGGCAATGTAGTCTTCAATGGCGACGCGCGTGGCGATGCGGCTTTGGCTTTGCAGTTCGCGCAAGCGCTGGATGTTGGTCTGGATTCTGAAACCATCGAAAAGCGTCCAGTCGGCTGTGATTCCGGCGGTGAACGTGTGGTCGAGCACGTTGCGGTCGTGTGTGGTCAGGCCGGTGCCGCGCTCCTTGGTTTTCGTGTTGTCCAACGCTCCAGAATACCCGGCGCTTAGGCTCACTGTGGGCAGTGCGCCGGCGTTGGCCAGTGTGTTGTTGTTGGCGGCGGTCTGTTCGTCGTTGCGAACAATTTTGAGCGAGTAGCTGTTTTGCAGTCCTTCTTGCAGCAGCTCGCGCAATGAGTAGTTCTGGGCCGGTGCGGTGGCGGGGAACGCCGCCACCATCATGAGGGCAAGTAGGATTTGTATGTGCTTCATTTTTTAGTCGTTTTAACGGCCTTCTTAGCCAAGTCGGTGGAGAGGTAACTGTAAATGGCCGGGACGATAAACAGCGTCAGGAACGTCGAAATGAGCATTCCGCCGACAACCGCGATGCCCATGGAGATACGTCCGTTGGCTCCTTCGCCGTTGGCGAAAACAAGGGGTAGCAGACCGAGGATCGTGGCGGCGCTTGTCATCAGAATCGGGCGTAGGCGTTGTGCTGCGGCGTCGCGGATGGCCTGGCCTTTCGGCTCGCCGTTTTTCTGTTTCTGATTGGCAAACTCAACGATTAGGATGCCGTTCTTGGCCACAAGACCGATGAGCATGATGATGCCGATCTGGCTGAATATGTTCATTGTCTGGTCGCTGCAAGCCATGAAGATGAGTGCGCCGCAGATAGCGAGTGGGACGGTGAGCATGATGACGAACGGATCCTTGAAACTCTCGAATTGCGCGGCCAGAATGAGGTAAATCAGGACAAGTGCCAGCGTAAAGGCAAAGAGCAGGCTCGATGCGCTTTCGCTGAATTCTTTGGAGTCGCCTGCCAGAGCCGTGCGGAACGAGTCGTCGAGCGTGGCTTTGGCAATCTTGTCCATTTCTTCGATACCCTGTCCGATGGTCTTTCCTTCGGCTAATCCCGCTGATACAGTCGCCGAGACGAAGCGGTTGTAGCGGTAGAGCTTGGGCGGAGCTATGCCTTCCACAAGTTCGACAAGGTTGTCCATCTGAACCATTGTACCATCGTCGTTACGCACATAGAGCGACTTCAAGTGCATGGGCTTGTTGCGCTGTTGGCGGTTGATTTCCCCAACGATTTCATACTGTTTGCCGTTCAGGTAAAGGTAGCCCATGCGTTGTCCGCTGAGGCCGTATTGCAGGGTTTCGGCGATGTCTTGCGTGCTGACGCCCATGAGGTTGGCCTTGTCACGGTTGATGTGTATGCGGATTTCCGGATTGCTGAATTTGAGGTCTACGTCGGCCATTTGGAACGTCGGGTTCTCGTACACTTGCGCCATGAATTTCGGGAGCACTTCTTCGAGCTTTTCGATGTTAGTGGCTTGCAGTACGTACTGCACGGGCATCGAGCCGCGTCGGCCGCCGAAAGTGGATTGCTGTTGTACGAAAGAGCGGGCATCAGTCTTGCTCTTGATGGCTTGTGAGAGCCGTTCGGCCACTTCCATCTGCGAGTAGTCGCGTTCGCTCAGGTCTTTCAGCGTGATTTGTATGTTGCCCGAGCCGTCCGACACACGGGCTGTGATGAAGTCGGCGTCAGGGACGATGGAGTCGGCCAAGCGGTTGATGCTTTCTGTGTAGTCGCGCATGTATTCATACGTCGATCCTTCTGGGCCTGTGGTACGGATGGTGATGCTCGACCGGTCTTCGAGCGGAGCCATTTCACTGGGTATTTTGTTCCACAGCCAGACAATGAGCCCCAAGGCAATTACCATGATTCCGATCGACCAGCTACGGTGGCGCAAGAAAAGGTCGAGCCCTTTTGCATACCAGTGGTTCATGCCTGCAAAGAATGGTTCGGTCTTCCGATAGAACCAACTCTGTTTTTCGCGGTGTATCAGCAACTTGGTGGCCAGCATTGGCGTGAACGTAAGGGCCGCAAAGGCTGATATGATCACCGAGCCGGCAACAACGAAACTGAACTCCCGGAAGAGGCGGCCGGTGGTACCTTCCATGAACACGATGGGGAAGAATACGGACACGAGGGTGATGGTTGTTGAAACAACGGCAAAGAAAATTTCTTTTGAGCCTTCAATGCCTGCTTCTTTGGGGGGCATTCCTTCCTCAATTTTGATGTAGATGTTCTCCGTCATGACGATAGCGTCGTCGACCACTAGCCCGACGGCCAGTACGATGGCCAGCATCGAAAGCACGTTGATGGAAAATCCTGCGACGTACATGACGAAGAAAGCTCCGATTAGAGAGACGGGGATAACAATGCAGGGTACCAGTGTCACGCGCCAGTCGCGCAAGAATAGGAAGATGATGATGATGACGAGCACAAAAGCTTCGTAAACGGTGTCTTTAACTTCGTTGATCGAAGCGCGGATGAATTTTGTGTTGTCGAATCCGTAGCTGTAATGTACATCAGATGGAAGGTCTTTCTTCATCTGTTCCATGCGTTGGTAGACAGCCTCGGCAATGTTGATGTGATTGGCGCCCGGTTGAGGTATGACGACAACGCCCACCATGGGCACACCATTCATCTTCATGTAGCTTTTGAGGTCGCGGGCGCTTAGTTCGGCGCGTCCGATATCGCTAAAACGGATGATGCGTCCGTCGACTTCTTTGATAACCAGGTTGTTGAATTCTTCGGTCGTGTGCATCTGTCCTAACGTCCGGATGGTCAGTTCGACCGTGTTGCCCTCGATGCTTCCTGAGGGAAGCTCGACGTTTTCACGATCGAGGGCTTGCTTCACGTCAAGCGGGGTTATGCCATATCCCGACATGCGGACAGGATCAAGCCAGAGGCGCATACAATAGCGCTTCTCGCCCCAGATTGAGACGCTGCTGACTTCGGGAATGGTTTGTAGTTGCTCTTTGACTGTGAGGTCAGCTATCTCGCTGAGTTCCAACAGTGAACGCTTGTCGCTTTGGATAGCTACCATCAGGATGGGCTGGGCGTCTGCGTCGGCCTTCGAAACCGTTGGAGGGTCGCAGTCGCGTGGTAGGTTACGTTGGGCACGCGACACTTTATCACGGACGTCGTTGGCCGCAGTTTCAAGGTCTACGGAGAGCTCGAATTCCACTGTGATGCGGCTTTGCCCTTGTTGGCTCACACTGGTCAGTGAGCGGATGCCAGGAATGCCGTTGATGTTCTGTTCGAGCGGTTCGGTGATTTGATTTTCGATCACGTCGGCATTGGCTCCTGGATAGGAGCATGTGACGGAGATGATCGGGTTGTCGACCGAGGGATACTCCCTGACACCTAGGCTCAGGTAGCCGATGGCGCCGAAGAGCAGGATAATGAGGGTCAGCACGGTCGCCAGAACGGGGCGCCGGATGCTTAGTTCGGATATGTTCATACGTCGTGGCTTTCGTGGTTAATCAACGCTGTCCAACGTGACGCGCTGGCCGGTGCGCAGCTGCATCGTACCGCTGACAATGACCGTATCTCCGGGTTCTATCCCTTTGAGTACCTGTACTTTCGATTCGGTGCGGAGGCCCTTGATGATTTTGGCTGGCTGTGCCACTCCTCCTTTGTAAAGAAACACTTTGTCAACGCCCATTTCTGATACGATTGCTTCGCTCGGAACAGCCAGAGCGTTCTTATATTCTTGTGCGTTGAGCGAGACGTTAACGAAGCGTCCGGGCATGAGTTTGCCGTCGCTGTTGGCATAAAGTGCACGGATGGTGTAGGTGTGAGTCGCCTGGTCTACGCGGGAGTCAGTCGCGTAGATCTTGGCAGCCAATGTGTTCATTTGCCCTTCCACAGTGAAGTGGAGAGTGGCGCCTGGTTTCAGCACGCCTGCATATCTTTCCGGGACAGCGAATTCCAGTTTAAGGGGCTTGATTTTAGTCAGTGTGGCGACTATGGTGCTTGGTGAGGCGTAAGCGCCAGTGCTGACCTGACGCAAACCGATGATACCGTCGAATGGAGCGCGGAGTTCCGTTTGGGCGATGTTGGCTTTGATTTGGTCGATTTCCGCACGCAGCATGGCAAGGTTGGTTTGGGCTTCCTGCAAGGCTTCACGGCTGACGGCTTCTTTGGCCAACAGGGCATTTTGGCGGAATACGCGGTCGCTGGCCAGCCGTAACTGCGATTCCAGACGGCGCAGTTCAGCTTGCAGCGGGGCGTCGTTCACTTTGGCAAGGAGCTGGCCTTCCTGAACGGTCGCTCCTTCCTTGAAATGGATGCCTGTGATTTTTCCTGACGTCTCGAACGAGAGTTGCACCTCTTCGTCCGGAAGCAGGTTGCCACTGACCGAAAGGCCGTCTGTAAGGGTTTGGCGCTTGATCGTAACGGCCCTTACGTTCAGGATGTTACTCTGTTTTCCCTTCTTTGTTTCTTCATTGGCAGACAGTTCTTTGTTTTCGTGCGGCACGAATGTATGGATTCCTAATCCCGTCAGGCCGATCACGATCACTCCGACGATTCCCCATTTGATGTATTTGTTCATACGGATTTTGATTAAGTTTTACCAATTTAGATGTAAAAGTATAAAAAGGATTAATGAGAGGGACATTTTTTATACTCAAAATTGCTGAAAAAAATGTAAGAAATACAGAAGAGACTGTGAGAGTATTTGTGGTTTACATTAAATATCTTTTACAGTCTTGAAGTGATTTTTGAATAAGGATGTAACTGTTTGTATGATAATAAGGATATTCCGGAAGAAAAATGTGGCTTTTAGAGGAAAAATTGTGTGTGATAGTATTTGTGGTTTGTGTGTACCATATGTCCGATACGACATCCGGAAAAATCGCATGCCTGGCCTTCTCTTTCAGTCAGCCGGTTAGGTTTTTTTCCCGCAGCGACAGAATTTATGGGAGGAGCGACAGTTCTGTCGCTTGCTTGGCTATGAACTGTGTGTGATATTCTTGTTGTTGTGAATGAGTTTTTATGTCTCTTTTTTCGTGGCTGGCTTATCTTGTAAGAAGCATAGGTGGCGTGCGGGGCGACTTTTTTGAAAATCCTGCGGATTTCCCAGCGCTTTCCGCTCGTTTGCACTATCTTTGCCCGCGTTTTTGCGCATAAGATGGAGACAAATACACATTATTATATATATACGGGATTGGACTCATTTTTGAGGTCTCATTTCGATGGCAAGGTACAGAAATTGTCTGTCAATGCAGGCACGACGTGTCCAAACCGGGACGGGACGCTCGGCCGGGGAGGCTGTACGTACTGTAACAACCGTACTTTCAATCCTGACTATTGTGCTGAAACCGCAAGTGTCCGCGGCCAACTGGAAGAGGGTAAACGTTTCTTTGACCGAAAGTATCCGCAGATGAAATACCTTGCCTATTTTCAGGCCTACACCAATACGTATGGCGAAGTTGCCCAATTGCGGCGCATGTATGAGGAGGCACTCGTTGTCGAGGGGGTGGTCGGCCTCGTCGTCGGTACTCGTCCTGATTGCGTGACCTCCGAGTGGTTGGATTATTTCGAGCGTCTTTCACGCGAAACGTTCGTTTGGATTGAATATGGTATTGAAAGCGTGTATGATCGCACTTTGCAGCGAGTAAACAGAGGCCATGATTTTGCTGCAACCCGTTGGGCTGTGGAGGAAACGGCTGGGCGTGGCATTCCTGTTGGCGGCCACCTTATTTTGGGCCTTCCCGGAGAGACGCTTACGGATATGGTGGCTGAGGCTGATGTGTTGTCCAGCCTCCCGCTCGATACTTTGAAGCTCCATCAGTTGCAGATCATCCGTGGCACACGTATGGCCCGTGAGTTTGCTGAAACACCTGGTGAATTCCGTTTAATGACACTGGACGACTATATCTCCCTCGTGTCTGCCTTCTTACAGCGTTTGCGGCCTGGAATTGCGGTCGAGCGCTTTGTTTCCCAGTCTCCGGCATCTTTGCTGATAGCACCGGCTTGGGGGATAAAAAACTACGAATTTGTTGATCGGCTGAAAAAGAAAATGCGCGCAGAAGGCGTTTGCCAGGGGATGCTCTGTGATTTTCCGGACGAGAGGATAGAAACCTTATGATGGGTGAAAAAAATGGTGTGCCGACGCGCCTGTCATGACAGTCTGTGGATGGAGATTTGTTAATGGTTGGCCCGCCTTCTTGATGAGGAACTTGCTCTTTAACATATTACCGTCGGAGATTATTAAAAAAGCTTAATGGTAATAAAGTTGGCTGCGATTTTCACAAGTAAGCAAATAAAAAACTATTAATTTTGCCTCAATCAAGAGATGTGTACATATGCACGGACGTAGAGTTAAACGAATAAATAATATAACTATAATTGAATTAATGCGTATGAAAAACCGTTTATGCAAAATGGGCCAGACGCTCCTCGGGGCGGCCTGTCTGCTCACGACTTGCGGGTTAACGTACTCTTGTTCAGATGATTATGATCTTCCGGATACTACTCCGGATATTCTGGGCGCGAGTATCTACGACGAGTTGAAGAATCGCGGAAATTTCACGACGATGGTGCGCTTGATTGACGACTTGGGGCAGCGGGACGTGCTTTCCAAGACGGGTAGCAAGACCCTCTTCGTGGCTGACGACCAGTCTTTCGCGGAATTCTTTGCTAATCCGATTTGGACCACAGGGACTGGCGAGCCGGTCAGAAGCTATGAGCAGTTGAGCAGCGCGCAGAAACGTTTGCTCTTCAATGGCTGTATGTTGGATAATGCTTACCTGTTGGAGATGATGCCCAATTTGGGCGGAACAAGCGGAATTACGAAAAACACGTGTCTCCGCCAGTTGACGTCGGCTGCCAACACCGACTCGATCTCTTTGGTGAACTCTTTGGATCTCCCACGCTCTTACAACGAGACCGAACGCGACTATTGGGCTCGCTATAATAACTTGCCCGGATTCAAGATGTGGTTGGCTACGGACAACACCACGCCGATGATGACGCACTTCATGCTCGCACAGATGAACATGACTGGCATCACCACCGACGACGTGTCGTTCATCCTTGGCCTGCCCGATAGCTTGAAGTGGAATGAGGGCGCCCGACGCAATTATATATATAATGCGCAGGTGTTGAGCGGACGTGATGAACAGAAACGCTACCAGAGCGACGTGACCTGCTTGAACGGATACTTCAATGTGCTCGACCGTGTGATGCTGACGCCGTCCAACATGGCCGAGGAAATCCGCAAGAATCCCGAGACAAGCTATTTCAGCCACATGCTCGACCGTTTCAGCGCTCCTTATCCCGACGTGTCGCTGACTACCGCGTTCCGCGCGTTGAATGCCAATTTGGGCGAAAGGGATACTGTGTTTGTGAAACGTTACATCTCCATGTCGTCGCAAGGTTCCGAGTTGAGAACTGATCCGGATGGGAATGCCGTGAACGATGCCGAAGGTGTGCTGACCTACGATCCGGGATGGAATACGTATAGCGCCGAGGGTAGTTCTGCGGAAACGGATATGGCTGCTATGTTCGTTCCGAATAATGAGGCAATGTACCATTTCTTCCACGATGGTCAGGGCCGTCCGTTCATCGAGCGTTACAGTTCGATGGAGTTGCTGGAAACGGGCAACCCCGAGGACTTCATGAGAGCCATCGACCAGATTCCCAAGAATCGTGTGCAGCCTCTGGTTAACAACCTGATGAAATCTTCTTTCAATGCTTCGGTGCCGAGCAAGTATCGTACGATTATGAACGATGCGCGCGACCCCATGTTCTCGTCTTTCTCGGCCGACGCTTATCGCCAGTTGATCGACACCTGCATGTTGGCCAACAACGGCGTGGTTTATGTGATGAATCAAGTGATTGCTCCGGCTACTTATGCTTCTGTGGCCGGTCCTGCCTTGTTGAGCGACCAGACACAGATCATCAACGCTGTGATTACGGCTGACGATAACAATATCTCGAGTAGCTCTTATGCCGGCGCTCCTTTGAAGCAGTATTTCAGCACATATTTGAGGGCCATGGATTCGAACTTCTCGTTCTTCATTCCTTCTGATGAGTCCCTTGGCGAATATGGCTATGTCGATCCGTCTTCTTATGCTTTGGCATCGTCACGTCGCTATTGGCGTTTCTATTATGACGACCAAACGGCCAATGCCGTGATTCCTATCCGTGCCGTGGCTTATACTTTTGATCCGACGACGGGACAGACGGAAAATGATGCTGCAATTTCACGTGCTGAGTCTGCGGCCAATGACGATTTGACTTCGCAAAGTGTAAATGCTAGCAACGGTGTTGGTGGTTTCGGTGCAACGAAGCGCAGTTTGCTGATTGAAATGGTGAACCAGCATATTATCGTGCATTCAGGCAACCAAGCCGAAGACGGTATCAATGGCGATGCTACATATTATCTCTCTCGTAGCGGTTCGCCGATTCATGTGAAATCGAAGGGTGAATATCCTGTTGTTGAAGGCGGTCTCCAACGGATGTTGAACGGCAGCGATGCCTATGTGGGCGAAGACTTGCAGTGCAACGTGATTGAAACCTTCGACCAGACAGGTGAGTCCGGAGACGGTGCCTCTGGTTATGGTAACGGTATGACTTACATTCTCGACCGTCCGATTCAGTCGACGATGCAGAATGTTCATACCGTCATGAGGGCCAACAGCGAGTATAGCGATTTCCTCCAGGAAGCTATTAATATCTATGATGTTGACATGCTTCGTATGGCGGGTGTCTGCGACAGCGTGAGAGAGGATGATGAAGAAAACGAATTGAATAAGTACCGTATTTTTGACCAGAATGAGTTGGCTGAGAATGTGGTGAATTTCTTCAACAACTTCCGTTACACAGTGCTGGTTCCCACGAACACCGCAATGGCGCAGGCACGCCAGGAGGGTCTGCCGACGTATGCGGAGATCTCGGACTTCGTGACGAACAATTGTGATCCTGAGATAATTACGGACTCGCTTACCCTTGCGAGAAACAAGACCAAAGCAAAAGCTATGATTACTTGTTTGGTGAACTTCTTGAAGTATCACTTCATGGATGAGTCTGTGTTTGTCGATCCCGGTGTGACGTCGAAAGGTGCTGATCACGAGACTTCGTGCATCAATAGCGAGCTCAACGTCTACTTGAAGATCAATGTGGCACAGAACGGAGCTGCCGGTTTGGTCGTGACGGACAATGCAGGAGTACAGCACAATGTGAGCACCGACGAACAGGGGGGCAAGTGCAATGTATTCACCCGTGACAATAAGGACATCCAAGGTCCGACGCCGTCTCGTTATCCGAAGTATGTCGGTTCAACGTCATATGCAGTAGTGCACGAGTTGGTGGATACCAGCAACCCGAATGACAAGGGCTTCCTCTATTTCATGGACGCAGATGATTGCATGGAAAACGGCCAGTTCAAATCACAGCCTTTCAAGACGTGGGACGATGCTAACCAGGCCGCACGTTTCGTGAAGAAGTACCGCATTAGAAAATAATATTTAATATCATGAATAACATAAAGTATCTATTGACTCTGGTCTTGTGCTTCTGCTTTATGACAGTGATGGCACAACGACGTATTTCAGGTCACGTCTGGAATAAGGCAGACGGTCCTGTGATAATGGCGAATGTGGTAGAGTTGGATAAGGATAACCGTATTGTGTCGGCGACGCAGACTGACGCGAGTGGTAACTTCTCCATGTCTATCAAGAATCCGGCTAACAGGCTGAGAGTCACTTATATCGGCTATGCTCCGCGTGAGTTGCCGATAGGTGGAACGTCGGTGTTCCGTATCGAGATGGAGAGTAAGGCCATCAAGGAGGTCGTGATTAAGGGTACACGCCGCGTGAACTCTAACGGCTTTTCTATTCCTGCTCGCGAAATCTCCGTGGCTCAGCAGTCGCTGAACATGGACGAGATGGAAGGTCTTTCGTTTGAGACCGCAGGTGAGGCCTTGCAAGGACAGATCGCAGGTCTTGATATCGTGGCCAACTCCGGTAACTTGGGTGCAGGTACGAGTATGCGTTTGCGCGGTGTCTCTTCTATTAATGGAAATCAGGAGCCTTTGATTGTTGTTGATGGTTATATCCTTGAAGATTATAATGCCGACGAACTCGACCTTAACGATATGGAGAATGAGGAACAGTTCGCAACTCTTTTGCAGGTGAACCCCGAAGACATCCAAAGCATTGGCGTATTGAAGGATGCAGCGGCAACGGCCATTTGGGGATCTCGCGGTGCCAATGGTGTGATCGAAATCAAGACACGTCGCGGACGCCGTGGTAAGACCCGTGTCAATTTCTCTTACCGGTTCTCTGGCTCTTGGCAGCCCGAGGGCATGAAGATGCTTGATGGTGACGGCTATACGATGATGTTGAAAGAGGCCTACTTCAATCCGAACCAAAGCGATGTGGCTTCTGGTATCGTTGAGTTGATGTACCGCCCTGATTATACGGCTTATTACGGCAACTTCAATAACAACACAGACTGGGTCGACGAAGTGACGCAGTTCGGTCAGACCCATAACTATGGTATTTCGATTGACGGTGGTGGTGAGAAAGCTACTTTCCGTGTGTCGGCCAGCTATGACCATGAGACGGGTACAATCATCGAACAGCAGTTAGATCGTTTTACCTCCCGTCTGGCTTTGGACTATTATGTATCTGATCGTATCAAGTTCTCGTCTAACTTCGCGCTGACTTATACGAAGAACAACAAAAACTTCGAGGAAGGTGGTAAGAGTATCTTGTCGCGTGCCTACCAGGCCATGCCGAACATGACGGTTTATCGTCAGGAATATGATGCCCGGACCGGCACGTACAACCTGACTGACGATTACTTCCAGATGTTCCCCGCTGCTTCGGCGGCAGGTTTGGTCTCTCCGACGTCTGGTCTGACCTCTTACTATCTGCGTGACATGGTGAGCAACGGTAACCCCGTAGCTTGGGCTCGCTTGGCTTGGCGTCATCAGTCGACTTATACCATCACTCCGCAGTTCTCAATTGAGTACAAATTGTTGGGAAAGGGTGAGGAAGAGACGCAGTTGAACTATCAGGGTGAGGTGTACATGAACTCGTACACTGAAACGTCGAATACGTACAAACCCGGCGCGCTGACTTCCGGAACGTGGGAAGATCAGATTAACACGACGACCAACTATGAGTACAAGTCGCTCGATTTCCGCACGAAGCACACATTATTCTATATACCTTGGTTCGACAATACGGATCATAGCTTGCAGATGATGGCACGTTTCGAGATGGGCACGAGCACGAACACCGGGCAGACCATCGGGTCGAGCGGTGTAGTCGGTGGTATCACAGACCCGAACGTGAACGCCTATCTGAATTCTCTTTCTACCACAACAGGTAAAGGGCACACGATGAGCGTGACGGGATCTTTCCACTATGCTTATAAATCGAAATATATCTTTGACTTTACCATCCGTGGCGACGGTAGCACGAAGTTCGGCGCCGGTAACAAGTGGGGATTCTTCCCCGGTATCTCCGGTCGTTGGAATATCAGCGACGAAGCTTTCTTCCGTCCTTTGCGTAAGGCCATTTCTATGTTGGCTGTCCGTGGTGGTTGGGGCGTCGGCGGTAACGCGTCGTTCAGCGAAGGCTTGATGTACAACAATTACACAAGTATCGGTTCTTATCTCTCGAACAATGCAATCGCGCCGAACAACCTCCGTTTGACCGAAATTCGCTGGGAGAAGACGAAATCCTGGAACTTGGGTTTCAACTTGGGTATCCTTGATGACCTTCTTTCTTTTGACTTGAACATTTATGACCGTCGTACGACGGACCTTTTGATGTCAAATGTCGGAATCCCGTCTTCAACCGGTTTCTCAAGCTTGCAGTGGGCAAACGTCGGTTCGTTGAAGAACAACGGTTGGGAGTTGTATGTGAACACACGTCGTCTCTTCAATGTCGGTAAATTCTCGATGGTGGTCCGTTTCAACTTGGCTCAGAACATCAACCGCATCACTTCGATGGAGCCGACTGTCTTGGCCAGCATGAATCCCGAGTTCGACCATGCCAACGCTAATGAGAACTGGGTAAGCCGCGTACAAATCGGCAACGCACTCGGTGGTATCTATGGTTTCCGTTATAAGGGCGTTTATCGGTACGATTATGACCACAGCGGTTATTTCCGTGATCAGGACGACAACGATATGTACGGTACAATGGAAGAATGGTCGAAGGACCCGACGCAGGCTCCGCCCACAGCCGCCATTGCTGAGGCCGTAGGTCAGGTGGCTACGACACCTGTCGCTCGTGATGCCCAAGGTAATATCATTTATGACCAGAACGGTGATCCGAAGCACATGGTGTATAACTATGGTGGTGTAGGTTACGAGTTCCAGGGTGGTGACGTTATCTACGAAGATATCAACCATGACGGACAGATTGACGAGCTCGACGTTGTTTACTTGGGTAGTTCGAACCCGAAAATCAACGGTGGTTTTGGCTTCGACTTTAATTATGGCAAATGGACTTTGAAGACGAACTTCAACTTCCGTGTCGGCAACAAGATTGTCAATTTGGCACGTATGCGTGCGGAAGATATGCGTACGAACAAGAACCAAAGCACGGCAGTGAACTGGCGTTGGCGTAAGAATGGTGACATCACCGAAATCCCACGCGCAATGAACAACGAGGCTTCTGGTAGTAGGGTCTACAACTCTCTTCCCAGCGATCGTTACGTTGAAAAGGGCGACTTCGTCCGTCTCCAGTACTTGCAGCTCTCGTATAGCTTCGATGCTGATAAGTTGAAACGTTTCGGCATCCGTTCGCTCCGTTTGGCTGCTTCTGGAAACAACCTCTGGTTCTGGACGCGTTACCACGGTGTCGATCCTGAGCATTCACAATCAGGCTATGCTCCTTGTATCGACGATTCGCAGACCCCGCGTTCGCGTTCGTTCACGTTAAGTTTGAATATAGGTTTCTAAGGAATCGAGTATAAGTATGAAAACGAATAAGATATTGACATTGGTAGCTGGTGGCTGTCTTCTTCTGGGAAGTTTGTCTTCTTGCGAAGATTTCCTGACACTCTATCCGACCAACTCAATTACCGAAGAGGAATTCTGGGAGGATAAAGGTGACTTGGAGAACGCAATGATGGCATGTTATAAGAAGATGACTGACCAGGATTTGGTCAGCAAGGTTTTGCTTTGGGGCGAGGCTCGCTCTGATAATGCCATTTTGAAGGACATGAGTAATGCCAGCTATGTGAACTATAAGGATGCAATTCTCGAGTATACCGAAGGGATGTTCAATTGGGCACCGTTCTATACGGCGATCAACTATTGTAACAAAGTGATTGAATACACTCCTTTGGTAGCCGAACGCGACCTCAGTCTCTCTGAGGGTGAGCAGATGCAGTATATCTCTGAGGCAAAGACCCTGCGTGCATTGAACTACTTTTACCTCGTGCGTGCTTTCCGCGACGTGCCCTTAGTGATGCAGTCCATCAGTACGGATGCGGAGGCCATGAACAGTCAGTTGCCGCAGACGCCCGGTCTGAATGTCCTGGATTCTCTCATAGCCGACCTCGATACCGTGAAAGATCTCGGTGTACGCCGTCATGGTACGAATGCCGAGAACTGCGGACGTGTCACACGGAATGCCACATATACACTGTTGGCTGACATGTACCTTTGGCGTGCTTGCATGTTGAAAGACGCGGAAGCCAAGGGTTATGTGTTCAATCCGTCGAGCAAGTCTAACACTGAGGCTACGCCTGATGCTCAAAGCACTGCGGACTTGCAGAAGGCTGTGGCATACTGCGACGTTGTGCTCCAAGACATGAAGAAAACTTATGACGAGGAGAACAATTCGGGAACGGGAAATAACAATCAGGGATTGACAGAACAGCAAAGTCGTTATCCGTTGATTCGCATTTCAAACAATTATACGACTTCGGACGAAATCTATAATGCCATATTTGGTACGAAGAATTCTTCCGAGGGTATTTTGGAGATACAGTATGACGGTACGAACAACGTCAACACTACATGGACCGGTTATTTGACGAGCAACACGACCACGGGTCTTGTAGGTCAGATCTTTACGATTGACTCGAAAATGTATGGTTCTGTGTCGTCTAGCGCCGACCCCTCTGGTGGTGTAGGCTTTGGCAAGGGTGACCTCCGTGCTTTGTGGAGTGGTGAGATCACACCGTCTTCTTCGCAAATCGAGTATCTGTACACGAAGGGTTCCCGCTCTACCATTACCCTGAATACGATGAGCGATGTCTCACAGGGCGTAGCGTCGTCTACCGACCGTGCAAACGCTAGTAACGCTGCTAACTGGATAATCTACCGGTTGAGCGACGTGATGTTGATTAAGGCAGAGGCACTCGCTCGTCTGGGTGCCACCGGCAATGACCTCCGCGAAGGTTTCTGGCTGACCAATGCGCTCTACCAGCGTGCAAACCCGAAGGTGAGTGTGGACGGTTCCATCCCCGCTGATGACGGACGGGAGAACATGGTGAGCGATCGCTTCGACGATAATTATTATTCGAATCGGACAGCTGCGGACTTGTTGACGTTGGTTTATCAGGAGCGTCAGCGTGAGTTCTTGGGTGAATACAAGCGTTGGTTCGACTTGGTTCGTTACGCAGAGGCTGAGAATGACACGGAGGGCGCGCTGAATCTCATGGGAGCTGCCCGTGCCATCCAGACGCGTTTGCGTTCCCTCAACTCTTTCTATAACCCTGTTTACGAGGATGAAATGAAAGTTAATCCTAACTTGGTACAGAATCCTGCGTGGAACACGGGCGTGAACATCAACCAATAAATTCAAGGAAAATGAAAACGAAAAGATCATATCACATATTGCTGTCTGTCTTCACTTTCCCGTTGTTGATAGGAAGCGTCCTGCTGGGCTTTTCCAGTTGTAAGGATGAGATCGACGCTTCCAATCTGGTGACGAAGACCGAAGCAACAATCTGGGATTATCTGGATTCGGTAGCAGTTTACTCTGATTACGCCGATATTTTGGAAGTCGTGCGCACCGGTGAGGGAAGCAACACATCGTCACTCGCAAGCATGTTGGCGGCTTACGGCAACTATACCTGCTTTGCCCCCAGCAATGAGGCTATCCGCAAATATGTTATGGAGGTGACGGACAGCGTGACGGACGATTGGCGTACGCTTTACGAAACAGACTCCGTAGCCATTATTGACTTGGCTAAGAACAGTATTATCGACAACGGCGATGCACGAGCTTATTCGGTGGCCGATTTCCCCACGGACGGTGGCGCATTTGGCTTAGCTAACCTGAACGACCGTATGTTGACTTGTACGCTGGACACGACGGGACAGTATGTTATCAACGGTATGGCCGGTGTGGATCGTCTTGATGTCCAGCTCGGCAATGGTTATATGCAAGGTGTGAGCACGGTGATTACGTTGTCGACGAGCAGTGTGTTCGACTTGATAGCTGCCGCACCCAACATGAAAGTGATGACAGAGTTGCTGCGCCAGACGGGTTGGGGTGACTCGCTGCTCCGTTTCCGTAACGATGAGAACTATTCGACAGATGGTTATCCTGAGTCGCAACGTTATCAGACGGATATCCCGACGGGTCTTCCCATTGCCCAGCACCGCTACTATGGCTTTACAGCTTTCGTCGAAACTGACGACGTCTACGAGCGTGAACTGGGTGTTAATCTCCAGATAGATATTGCTGGTAACATCTCAAACTTTGACGCAGTGCTTGAAGCTTTGCGGAATAGGTGTAGTCAGTATTATGGAAGTGAAGATGCGGAGGACCTCACCAGTCCGGATAATGCCGTAAACCGTTTCGTGGCTTACCATTTACTGGATGGTGCGATTACTTACAACCGCTTGGTGCGCCACTGCAATGAATTCGGTTATGAGCCTGGTACGGATTTGGGCAATCCTCAGTTGTCGAACTTGAGCGTCGACGTGTGGGATTTCTACACCACTATGGGCAAGTATCGCCGTCTTGTGAAAGTCTTGCAGGATGCTGAGGAGACAGAGCACCCCATCTATTTGAACCGTGCCCGTGAGTATAACAATGGCCGTAGCGGCAACTATCGCCACGCCACTGCTGAGCCGCGCGTCCGTGGCGCGATGGTATCCGCGCAGAATATCACAACGGACGAGACCGGCGGGCAGCTGACAGTTGAGAATAACGCTGAGAACGGATATTATTATCCCATCGACGACCTCCTCATTTATGACAATGACGTAGAGAACGATGTCCTCAATGACCGTATCCGTTTTGATATCTCGACGCTCATGCCAGAGTTGTGGTCTGCCAATATCCGAGGCTCTGCCGGTAATTTCTTCACACGTGATTACTTCAAGAATTTCGTTGATGTGTCGGACGAGTCCAATATATTCTATCTCCAGAGCGGTGTCTCCGGCGGTGGCGGTGGTCGTCCGTGGTCAGATTACCAGGGAGATGAAGTGATGATCACAGGTATATATGATGTGACAATCAAGCTTCCGCCCGTTCCACGAGCAGGAACGTATGAGATCCGTATGGGAATCAACATGAACCCCCGCCGCGGTATGGCGCAGGTTTACTTCGGAAGCGATCGTTATCAGATGGATCCGACGGGTCTGCCACTCGATTTGCGTATCATGAACTCGGATAACGCCAACTCCAACACTCCCGATTTGGATGTCTATGCGATTTATCCTTGGGAGGATGACACCGATGACGACCAGACGAACCTGACCATCGAGCGTAACCTCCGCAACCAAGGCTACATGAAGGCGCCCAACTATTTTTGGAGTGGTTCTAACATGGTTGTACGTTCGATCAATGCTGTGGCCCGTCGTATCGTGACAACTGCGGACATGGATCCGGATGAGGCATATTACATCCGTTTCAAGTCTGCTTTGGAAGATCCTAACGGTCAGTTTACGATTGACTACTTCGAGTACACACCTACATTCATGGTAAATCAGAACGAGGAAGACATTTGGTAAACAAACATAGAAATACAGAAGTAACTATGAAGCGAAATAAATATAGCAAGATCTGGGGCATGATGCTGTCTGCGGCGCTTATCGTCGGGGGGACGGCAGCATGCAGCGACGACCATTTCGATGTGGTCGTCACCGAAAGCGCTTCGGCCTCCCTTTGGGAGAATATGGTGGCGCAGTCGGACCTGTCCAATTTTGTCGAGATACTCGAGAACACGCAGGTCATGCGTACGGATAACGACCAGAACGCCACAATCAGTTATGCCGAGCTGCTCTCTTCGAGCCAGAACTTCTCCGTATGGGCTCCTGTAAACGACAGCTACGACGCGAAGCGTTATCTGGATATCCTTAAAGAGGCCAAGAGAGTGAAAGATACCGATCCGGTGCGTTTCCGTGAGTTGAACCGCGACGTGGAGGTGCAGTTCGTGCGTAACCACATCTCGCGCACGAACTATGAGGCCACTGCTGCCCCGCAGACTGTTCGGCTGATGAACGACAAGCGTTGCGAATACACTGTTGGTGATAGTTTCAATGGTGTGAAAATGCAGGGCAGCACGATTCCTGCCAGCAACGGTGTGCTCCATAAGTTGTCCGGCCTCTCTCCTTTTTCTTTCAACATTTTCGACTATCTTGCCGAAAATCCCGAATGGAGTGCGGTTAACGAATATGTACATTCGCAGGATACGCTGTTGTTCGATGAGAGTTCAAGTATTGAAGGCACTATCATCGATGGTGAGATGGTGTATGTAGACTCAGTGTTCTATACCAGATCTCCACTTTCTTCCTATTTGGGCTCTGTTTCCAGCGAGGATAGTATGTATGTAGGTGTAATGCCGACCAACGACGCTTGGAACAAGGCTTACGAGAAATACAAGACCTACTATCAGTATGGAGAGTCGTATGACAATGAGTTCAACAGCGAGACAGGCCGTTTCATCAATACCGGATCGGCTGCTTATAAGGTGAATGCCGACTCATTGCAGGAGGTCATGACAAAGAATTCCATGCTTTCGGACCTGTTCTTTACAGCCACACAGTTCTCCTCAATTGATTTGTCCGACTCTGCCAGTATTGTGAGCACAATCCTGAGTGCCGACTCCTTGCAGTCGACGGGATGGGACTACATTTACAATCCCAACGCACCAGGTCGCAATCCGTATTTCGGCGCGGCGGGCAATATGCCTACGAAAGCTTCCAACGGCTACGTCTTTACTGTGGACGACTTGGCAATCGATGCCTCGAAGTCTTGGCAGAACGATTATAACCAGGAAGGCGAGAATCTCGGCTATATCTATATCTCCGGTGGTATGGGACTTTCACTGAGTCTGACCGAGGCCACACGCAACGATACCATTACGGGCGTTGTGCATGAGGAAAGCTATGGCCGTTATGAACGTAGTGGTGTGGGCCAGATGTATGTGGAGTTCTCATTACCGAACGTGTTGAGTGCGAAGTATGACATCTATGTCGTGCTTTTGCCCTCAGAAATCAACCGCGACTATATTGGAGCCTTGGGCGAAGGTGTGAAAGAGAACATCGTTCTCAATGCGGAGATTTACATGGATGACGACTCGCGGACCAGTCCAACGGCAGAAGTAGAGGGCTTGCAGGCCTCTTCTGATTCCGTTACGCACTTGCTGTTGTTCAAGGACTTCAAGTTCGAAAAGTGTTATAGTGGCCTCGAAGTATCTTCTTTCCCCCGTTTGCGCTTGATCCTGCCGCGTGGAACGTATGATACCTGCCGTGCACTGAACATCGACCGTATTTATATGGTGCCGAAAGGAAATGATTAAGGTTCTTGTTAACTAATAAACTACTGACGATGAAAAAGAAAAATAAAATAGAAATGGTGCAAGGCACGCTTCGCGCTGGTTTCTGCTTGTTCATGCTGTCAAGTGCGTGCGCTCTTCCCGCCCAAGCGGCGGAAACCGCCACAAACGATAGTGTGGCAGCGGCGCCTGTGGCTAAGAAGGCTAATGCCGATAAGAACGTGATGCGTGAAATATCAGGTACCGTCTTGGATGCCGCCACCAAAGAGCCGATGCCCGGTGTGCGTGTGCAGGCATTGGACAACCGTCTGTATACAGCGATGACCGACGAAAACGGTAAGTACACCCTGCGTGCTCCTGAATTTGTCACAGCATTGTATGTTTCCTGTCCTGATTACAACCCGGTGCAGCTGCCTATCAAGGCAGCTACCGGTCAGGATGTCCAGCTGTATAGCAACAAGATTGCTCCCATACCGTTCTATCAGGACGGAACAGCCTTGGTGTCCAATCCGGCAGCAACGATTGATAATTCGAGCGCGATTTCCGTTGAGAGTGAAGTGGAAAACACGTTGAACAGCACGCTCCGCGTCGTGTCCCGTGGTGGACTTCCTGCTCAGGGTGCTGCCATGTTCATCAACGGTATCAACTCTCTGAACTCCATCGCTCAACCGTTGGTCGTTGTGGATGGTGTGATTTGGGACATGCAGTATGACCGCACAACGCTTCACGACGGATATTATAACAATTTGTTCAATTTGCTCGACGTCGAGGATATCGAGCAAGTAAAAGTATTGAACAATGGTACTGCGTTGTATGGAGCGAAAGCTTCGAACGGTGTGATCGAAATTACAACGAAGCGTGGAAAGAGCATGGCCACGCGCATCAAAGTGCGTGTGTATGGCGGATTTGAGCTGAATCCCTCTAAGCTGTCCATGATGAATGCCGACCAGTATCGCAGCTATCTGACCGAGTATATCGGTACGACCAATTACATCCAGCAGAACCCTTACGCGGTTAGCAACATCAAGTTCCTGAACGAGGACCCCAATTATGCTTATTACCGTTTGTTCCATAACAATACAGACTGGCAGAAGGACCTGTATCAGAACTCTTTCACGCAGAACTACCGTATCAATGTCGACGGTGGTGACGACGTGGCCATGTACCGTTTGTCATTGGGATACACAAAAGCTGACGCTACCGCCAAAGAAAACGATTTCGATCGCCTGAACATCCGTTTCAACACGGACATTCTGTTGTTTAACAATTTTACGACTAAGTTCGACATTTCGTTCGTCCGTACTTCTGCCAATGTCCGTGATAATGGTTGGGCGTCGTCTTATGACGACCGGAACATCTCATCTCCGAATGTGCTCGGTCTGATTCAGGCGCCGTTCATCAGTCCCTACCAGTACTTCATGGATCCGGAAACCATGACCTTGCGGCAGAGTATGGATGTGTATGCCGGTAAAGACAACGTAACCAGCGATGCTACGAACCCGTTCAATTTTGCTTCTGAGTTTGGCGACCAGGCTTTGGCAAATCCGTATTGGATTTTGCTGAACGGACAGGGCGACAACAAGAACTTCATGGAGCAGACACAGTTCAGTATCAATGTTAATCCTCAGTATACGATTGGCAAGTATTGGACAATCAGCGACAGGTTCAGTTATATAATTAACCGTAATAACGAGAAGTATTATATGCCTCGTAACGGTACGCCTGACAAGTTCGTTGACGGGTTAGGTTCGATCAATAGCGTGCTGGCCTCACAGTTCGGAAAAGAAACTACGCTTTATAACGATTTCCGTATTGACTGGAATCAGAACTTTGGAGCGCATTCCGTTCATGCATTCGGTGGTTTCCGCCTGTCGTCGTACACATTTACGGACAGCTACGCTCGAGGCTATAACAACTCGAACGACAAGATGCCCAATATGTCGATGACACTCAACCCCAAGACCTATGGAGGTACGACGGACAAATGGATGAACTTGGCCTATTATCTGAATGCCGAGTACAACTACAAGAACCGCTATTTCATTCAGGCTTTGGCAACGATGGAATCCTCCTCACGCTTTGGCCGTGACGCAGCGGAAGGCATCAAGCTCGCCGGTGTCCGTTGGGGCTTCTTCCCCTCAGTCCAGGCAGCATGGTTGATTTCGTCCGAGTCTTGGTTTAACGTGAAGCCTATCAACTATCTGAAGTTGATGGTTGGCTATGAGGAGACCGGTAACGACAACATTGACTATTATGCTAGCCGGACCTACTTCTCTAATGTTGAGTTCTTCGGCGAGGCCACGGCATTGTTGCTCTCCAACATTCAGAATCCGACCATACAGTGGGAAACCAATCGCCGTGTGAATGTCGGCTTGGAAGGTGCCTTGCTGAACAACCGCCTCATGTTCGGTGTGAACTTCTATCGCAGTAAGATTTCCAACCTGTTGACCCAGCAGGCCGTGAGCGATATCACAGGTCTTCCGTTCATGTGGTCCAACGGTGGTGCCATGAAGAACATCGGTGTGAATGCTAACCTCAGCGCCGTGCTCATCAACAAAAGAGACTGGCGTTGGGAAGTCAGCGGTTCCGTTGGTCATTATAAGAATGAGATTACCCAGCTTCCTGGCTCAAACACCATCGAGTATTACCGTTTGGATGATAGAGGCCAGCAAGTCGGCGATCCGTATAAGACGGTCAATGGGTACACAAGCTCCATCTACGGAACGGACAATGTGCTGACCGCTGTCGGCGAGGCTGCCGGTGTCTTCTACGGTTATCAGACGCAAGGCGTCTTTGCTTCGGCTGAGGAGGCACAGGAAGCGGGCTTGCGTTATCCGACAGGTCTGACGAACGATCCCTATCGTGAGTTTAAGGCCGGTGACGTACATTTCGTTGACCAGAACGGTGATGGATGGATTGATGAGTCCGATATGGTGAAGATTGGTGACCCGAACCCGGATATATACGGTAACTTCGCAACCCGTCTTTCCTGGAAAGACCTGACGTTGGACGTCATGTTTAAGTACTCGTTGGGCAATGACATCTTCAACTACCAGCGTTCGCAGTTGGAAAGTGGAAATACCAGCTGGAATCAGACGACAGCTATGGTAAACCGTTGGCGGTATGACGGACAAGTAACCGACGTCCCCCGTGCCGTCTCAGCGACCAGCAGCGACTGGGTGAACAACGAGCGCTTCTCGGATCGTTGGATTGAAGACGGGTCTTATCTGAAACTGAAAAAGATCCGCCTGACCTACCGCATTCCGGTTAATGTCTCGTGGTTGCAAAGTCTGTCCGTCTGGGGCGAAGCCAACAATGTCTTCACTGTCACGAAGTATTTAGGTCTAGACCCGGAAGTTTCGTGCAGCAACAGCGTCCTGTCGCAAGGAATCGATGCTGGCTACTTGCCGCAAAGTTGTAACTTTAATTTGGGTGTAACGATTAACTTGTAACAATTTGTCTGATATGAAAAAGACTTCTATTATAGGTGCATTGCTTGCACTTCTTTGCACTGGCACTGTGGCTACTTCGTGCGAGGACATGTTGTCCCCCAAAATGACCAACAATGTCGACGGAGGCGCAGCAATTACCGATACGGTGTACAACTTCCATGGTATACTGAAATCGGTACAAGACATTGCTGAGCGCACCGTAATTCTTGGCGAAGCACGTGGTGACCTGACGTCTACGGGCTTGTATGTGAGTGATTCCGTTTATGAAATCGCCAACTATCAGCCTGCCGCCAACGGGTCGAGTGGTTTGCTGGACCGGTCAGCCTACTATAAGGTGATCAATCAGTGTAATTTCTATTTCGCCCGGGTGGACACCAATGCGTTGATGAACAACACGTATTACATGCGTCGTGAATACGCGCAGGTACAGATGATTCGCGCATGGGTCTATATGCAGTTGGTGCAGAACTACGGTTCGGTGCCTTTCATCACGGAACCTGTGGATAATGCCAATACAGGATGGGAAAATACGGCGCCGAAGGCTACACGTTCCAACTTGTTGAGCTTGCTTCTCTCAGATAACCTCGAACAGGCTTATCGGTGGAGCAACCAGTACGGATTGCCCTCGTATCGTTCCTATAATACCTACAACGCTACGAACACGACGATAAACTCTCAGCTGTGCATGTTCCCGGCCGATCTGGTTATGGGTGACTTGTACCTGTTCGGCGCTAAGGACTCTATGGACTATGTGCAGGCAGCTACGTACTACTACAATTACATCACAGACAATGATTTGGCTATCACCAGGTCGCGTGCGGCTACGTTCGATGTGTTCTCACAAGGAACGGACGAGGAATCGTACAGCTCGAGCGTAAGTTCATGGGCTTCTGTATTCAGCCAGTACGGGAGAGGTGAACTGGTCACGGTGATTCCTTCTTGTGCCGTAAGCACGATGGGTACAGTCTTGACTGATGTTCAGCAGATTTACGGTTTTGAGTTGTCTTCGAACCAATCCGTAGACGTAAGTACTGGTGATGACGGAACTGAGCAGACCGACATCACAGGTAGCATCACGCCGACGGCGTCGGAGCAGTATCGCCAGTTGATACCTTCCACGGCTTATATGCGTTTGAATGCAGCGCAGATGTACGCCGGTGAAAACACAAGAGGTGTGACGCAGGCTGAACTGGACTACTATGAGAATGCCGGAGACGCACGCGTAGATGGTTCTGCTCCTACCGTGAGGGTGCAGTCCAGCGACGGTACGATGAACCGCGACCGCTTTATCCACAAGTTCTGTCCGGCTTCGAACGTCAATTCGTTTGGGTCGAGTGGCTTCTCTTTCCACTATTGCATACCGGTTTATCGCACATCTTTGATATACCTTCGTTATGCAGAGGCCCTCAACCGTGCAGGTTTCCCGCAGCATGCCTTTGCCATCCTGAGCCATGGTCTGATTCCTGACAACCTGCCCACGATGTTGGACAGCACGAAAGTCAATGCAAACGGCCAGCTGGAACGTGTCTATTATCTTGATTCTACAACGATTGAAGGCCGTGCCCAGATTGGCATAGACGAGTTGCGTCGTGCCCGGATGGCGACTGCGTTCTTGAACGTCGGCATGATGCCTACGGACAACGTGATTGGTATCCACAGTCTGGGTTGTGGAGGTATCGATGTAGAGGATACGCTTTATACGTTCAATAAGGTCGTCGCACAACGTATTAGCGACGAGAAGACCCGTGTGACGCAGAATCCTAGTGCAGGTGCGGAAGCTGCCAAACGCTTCCTCCGTCAGACTGAGGGTGACCAAACGACTGATGACGGCGATGGAACGGGCGACGACGACGCCATCGAGCCGCCGTACGAAGGTCCGAACAAGGACGCCCAGAATGCAGTGGAAGACCTCATCGTGGATGAGCTCGCGCTTGAAACCGCGTTCGAAGGATATCGTTTCGGAGACCTGCAACGTATTGCCGACCACAAGAACATGAGTAATTCTGGTTATGGCACGGAATGGTTCGCATGGAAGATTTCGCGTCGCGATGAGGACTTGGCTCCGTATGAAAATCCCACACAGAAGAACGAGACGCTGTATTCCCTGCTGCTCAATACGCAGAACTGGTACTTACAGAATCCCTGATTCTTTGTGACAGGCAGATAAACAAGCGGGTGACGGCAGATGCCGTCATCCGCTTGTTTCTTTTATGCCTATACTGAGGGATTCTTTCTATCGGTGTGATTTTTTTACTGCTGTCGCAGGATATAAGGATTAGGACGTTTAAGTCGGGGTATGGCCTGCTTCTAAATCCAGGCCCATACTTGATGCCGCCGAAAAACTCCGGATTTCAGTCACCCTGATTGTTCCCACAGTCAGTGTTCCGGCGTTTTCTGTCGCTACTTCATTTTTTCCTATCAGTATACCTTATGGCTTCATCTGCTGTCCTATCTTTTTCGTCAAGCGCTTGTCTTGTGCGAACAGGGATGGGCGTATGAAGGGCGCGGTTGACATTTATGTTGTATGGTTATTTCCCAGCACAGTGTGTATGTTTGCGTCGCACAATTGGCTGCGCGGGGGGCGGCGATAGTCTGCCGTCGTTACCCATGAGCAGAAGGAGCCTTTTTGAAGGAGTGAGGGATAAATGTTATCCGTGATATGCATTCCGTTCGTGGTACCGCGGCCATGCCATTTAGGGACAAGAAGTGTAGTCTTTCCTGCATTGTGGGCGCACATGCAGATGTGGATAAGTGTCATCGGTCGTTTCATTACCGGTCAAGTTTTGAGGTGCCAGCGTTGGCGCTATGATATTAAACATTTATTTTTTCACGTCCGCTCTACCGGTATGTCAGTAAACTTTACTATTTTTGCGTTAATAATAGAAAGCATATCATGAAATTTACCGCAGAGCAGATAGCCGCATACTTGCACGGCGACATCGTCGGCGACGCCAAGGCTGTCGTACGGACGTTCGCGAAGATCGAGGAGGGCCAGCCGGAGGCCATTTCTTTTTTGGCCAATCCGAAGTACGAGCCTTACCTTTACGAAACTCAATCCTCTATCGTGCTCGTAAACCGCAGTTTCTCTCCTGAGAAGCCGGTCTCTGCAACATTGATAAAAGTGGATGACGCGTATGCCGCAATCGCGTCGCTCATGACACTTTACGAGCGTACCGTGCAGAAACGCACCGGTATCAGCCCTCTGGCCTATGTGGATGAGACGGCCAGTGTGGGTGCAGACTGCTATGTCGCGCCGTTCGCATATATCGGCAAGGGCGTGAAGGTGGGCAACGGCACTCAGCTCTATGCCCACGTGGTGTTGGAGGAAGGCGCCGAGGTGGGAGAGGACTGCGTGCTCTATCCCAACGTGTCGGTCTATCATGGTTGCCGGTTAGGTAATCGCGTAATCCTGCATTCCGGATGCGTGATTGGAGCCGATGGCTTCGGCTTCGCACCTACGGCCGAAGGTTATGAGAAAATCCCCCAGCTGGGCATTGTCGTTGTCGAAGATGATGTGGAGATTGGAGCGAATGCCTGCGTGGACCGTTCCACAATGGGGCAGACTGTCGTCCATCGGGGCGTAAAGCTTGACAATCTCGTGCAGATAGCCCATAACTGCGAGGTGGGAGAGCATACTGTCATGTCCGCCCAAGTTGGTGTAGCCGGTTCCACTAAGATCGGCAGGTGGTGCATGTTTGGCGGGCAGGTCGGCATAGCCGGCCATGCCGTAATCGGCGACGAGGTCCGTTCCGGCGCGCAAGCCGGCATCGCGGGCAGTCTGCGCAAGGGGCACGTGACCGTGCAGGGGTCACCCGCCATTGATGCTCACAATTTCGCTCGTTCGAGCGTAGTCTATAAGAAATTGCCAGAAATGTACGCGCAGCTGAACCAATTGCAGGCAGAGCTCGACGCGTTGAAGAAACAACTTGAAAAGTAAAACCCATGTTGAAGCAGACAACACTCAGAGGAAGTTTTTCCCTTTTCGGGAAAGGGCTCCACACCGGCTTGCAACTGACTGTGACCTTCAATCCCGCACCGGAGAACTTCGGGTATAAGATAAAACGGATAGATCTCGACGGGGAACCCGTGATCGAGGCCATTGCTGAAAACGTAGTCGAGACCTCGCGCGGCACCGTTGTGGCCAAAGGGGAAGCACGGTGCAGCACGATTGAGCACGGTATGGCCGCGCTGTATGCGATGGGGATTGACAACTGCCTGATCACAGTCAACGGTCCGGAATTCCCAATCCTCGATGGAAGTGCCAGGCAATATGTAGAAAACATAAGGCGTGTCGGAATTGAAGAACAGAATGCTCCGAAGGACTTCTACGTCATCAAGAAGAAAATCGAGGTGCGTGACGAGACTTCGGATTCGTCCATCATCATCCTGCCAGATGACCAGTTCTCGATTACAGCCATGATCTCTTTCGACTCTCAGTTCCTAAGCAGCCAGTTTGCGACGCTGGATGACATGGCGGATTTCGAAAAGGAAATCGCTTCGGCTCGGACTTTTGTCTTTGTCCGTGAGATTGAGCCTCTGCTTAAAGCCGGTCTCATCAAGGGCGGCGATCTCGACAATGCCATAGTGATCTACGAACGGCAGATTCCGCAAGAAAGTCTGGACAAGTTGGCCGATTACATGAACGTCGAGCATAAGGACGCTACGAAACTTGGCTATATCAACGACAAGCCCTTGGTCTGGTACAATGAGCCCGCCCGCCATAAACTTCTGGATATCATCGGCGACATGGCATTGATTGGCCGTCCGATCAAAGGGCGCATCATAGCCACGAGGCCCGGCCATACGATTAATAACAAGTTCGCCCGACAGATTCGTCGCGAAATCCGGGCGCATGAGGTGCAGGCTCCGAACTATGACTGCAACGAGGCTCCGCTGATGGACGTGAACCGCATCCGCGAACTGCTTCCTCACCGCTATCCGATGCAGCTTGTGGACAAGGTAATCGCAATCGGAGCAAATTCGATAGTAGCCATTAAGAATGTGACAACCAATGAGCCTTTCTTCCAAGGCCATTTCCCGCAAGAGCCAGTCATGCCCGGCGTGTTGCAGATAGAGGCTATGGCTCAGGCTGGCGGCTTGCTTGTACTCAACTCGGTGGAAGAACCCGAACGGTGGAGTACCTATTTCTTGAAAATCGACGGCGTGAAGTTCCGGCAGAAGGTAGTGCCCGGTGATACGCTCATTTTCAAGGTCGAGCTGCTGGCTCCTTTGCGCCATGGCATCTCTTCGATGAAAGGCTTTGCCTTTGTGGGTGAGAAAGTCGTATGTGAAGCTACGTTCACGGCTCAAATCGTGAAAAACAAGTAACCAGTTATGAATAAGATAAGTCCCTTAGCCTATATCGATCCCGACGCCAAGATTGGTGACAACTGTGAGATCGGTCCTTTCTGTTATGTTGACCGCGACGTTGTTATCGGTGATAATAACGTGCTGATGAATAGCGTGACCATTTTATGCGGAACGCGCATGGGAAACGGTAATACTGTTTTTCCAGGTGCTGTCATCGGCGCGATTCCCCAAGACTTGAAGTTCAAAGGTGAAGATACGACCGCCGAAATCGGCGACAATAATACGATACGTGAAAACGTAACGATCAACCGTGGGACGGCAGCGAAAGGGAAGACTGTCGTCGGAAGTGGAAACCTTTTCATGGAGGCCGTCCACATTGCACATGATGCCACGGTTGGTAACGGTTGTATCGTCGGTAATACGACAAAGTTAGCGGGCGAGGTGATTGTGGACGATTATGCAATAATCAGTGCCTCCGTTCTTGTTCATCAGTTTTGCAGAATCGGCAGCTATGTGATGATAGGCGGCGGAACACGTACCGGTCAGGATGTCCCGCCGTTCGTAATGGCAGCTCGCGAGCCTGTGGCTTTCTGCGGTTTGAACGTTGTGGGTCTGCGACGTCGCGGGTTCAGTTCTGAAATGATCGAAAACATCCATTCCGCTTATCGGCTTCTTTATCAGCGGGGCAAACTTCGTGACGAGTGTTTGGCACAGATTGAGCGGGAAGTGCCGATGAGCAAGGAGATCGAATATATCCTTGACTTCGTGAAAACGTCGAAACGAGGGATAATTAAATAAATAGTACGAGTTATGCTGTTCAGAATAAAACTCATTTCAGACGAAGTCGAAAATTTCTTACGTGAGTATCTGATAGAAGACGACGCTACGTTCCTTGACCTGAACCGGCTCATTCTCACTTCGTGTGGCTATCCCGACGACCAGATCACGTCGTTCTATCTTTGCGACGAGGAATGGGAGCGGAAAAAACAAGTGACGCGAGAGGATATGAGCCTTGACAGAGGAGCTTCGTACGAAGAAGACATTTATGTCATGGAGACAACGCGTCTGAATGAACTGATAGAGGAAGAGGACCAAAAGCTGGAATATGTTTTTGACCCGTTTGCCGAGCGAGTGTTCTATTTAGATGTTGTGGAGATAGTACCGGCTCAACATATAGGCGAACCGCAAGTTGTCCGTTCTATCGGAAAGGCGCCGACACAGATAGAGGACTTGTCTGCTATTGACATGCCGCCCAAGGGGGCAGGGGTCGGTGTAGACGAAGGGTTGGATGACGATTTTTATGGTAGTGAGTCGTATAACAGCGACGAATTTGACCCCGAGGGTTTTGAAGTCTCAGAAGACGGGCGCTGACGTTCGTTACATCCGGTCGCACCACTAAACGTGAAAACCCTCTTTGTGCTTTTAGGCCCGACAGGTGTTGGGAAAACGGAACTCAGCTTGCAGATAGCTGAGTTCTTGCATATACCCATATTGAACGCCGATTCACGGCAGCTTTACCGCGATCTGCCAATTGGGACGGCTGCCCCGACAGCGGAAGAGCAGGCGCGGGTGCGTCATTACTTTGTGGGCACTTTGAGCTTGACCGATTATTACAGCGCCGCCCGTTATGAAACCGAAGCTTTGGCTGTTTTGGACAAGCAGTTCGGCAAGCATGACGTGGCTATGCTTAGTGGTGGTTCCATGCTCTATATTGACGCGGTATGCCAAGGCATAGACGACATGCCCTCGGTAGATGCCGATACGCGTGCCAGTGTGCTTCAGCGTTTGGAAGAGCGGGGACTTGATGCTCTCAGTGCCGAGCTGAAACTGCTTGATCCCGACTATTATGCCCAGTGCGACGTCCGTAACACCAAGCGTGTGGTTCATGCACTCGAAATCTGTTATATGACAGGCAGGCCCTATTCCACATTTCGAGTACGGGCTACTAAGGAGCGCCCATTCCGCATCATAAAGATTGGCTTGACCCGAGAGCGTGAAGAATTATACGACCGAATCAACCGGCGTGTTGATATGATGATGGACCGCGGCTTGCTCGACGAGGCGCGCCGTGTTTATCCATATCGCCACCTTAACGCTTTGAACACGGTGGGATATAAGGAACTCTTCCGCTATTTTGACGGCGAATGGACGTTGGATTTTGCTTTGGATAAAGTGCGACGTAACTCACGGGTTTATTCGCGCAAACAAATGACTTGGTTCCGGCGTGACCCGTCTATACAATGGTTTTCACCAGACGATATGGTGAAAATAAGAAATTTTATTACAAAACAGTTAGACGCAACAGTGTAATTATTTACTTTTGCGTGCGTAATTTTCATTGTCATGAGTAAAGAAAATCAGAGCTTTTGGGCAAAAGTCTTGTCGGCTTTTTGCTGGCTCGGAAGGAAAATAAAAGCCGCTTGGCGGTGGTACATCGCTCTTTATCGGGGAACTCCGTGGTATAAGAAGTTGTGTGCGGCTGTGTTGTCGTTCTTTGCGTTTGTCATCTTTTATATTTTTGCAGTTTCGGTCAATCTGTTCTGGCTGTTTGGTCGGTCTCCGTCCATCAACAGCATAATGAACCCGCGGACAGCCGCCGCTTCAGAAATTTACAGTGAAGACAGCGTGTTGATCGGGCGTTTTTTCAGCGAAAACCGTCAGCCCGTTCCTTACGACTCCATCAATCCTGTGTTTTTCGATGCTTTGATCTCTACGGAAGACGAACGTTTCTATCGTCATCATGGTATTGATTTCCAAGGACTCGTGGCTGCGGTGAAAGATGCGTTTCGTGGAAGGGCGCGCGGGGCGTCGACCATTACGCAACAATTGGTGAAGAACATGTTCCGTGTCCGGACCGAGTATTCAACCGGATTGCTTGGCTACATCCCAGGGGTGAAAATCCTTGTCATGAAAAGCAAGGAGATGATTCTTGCTGTCGAGTTGGAAATGTTCTATTCCAAGCGCGAAATTCTGAACATGTATGCGAACACGGTTGATTTCGGTTCCAATGCTTTCGGAATAAAGACTGCCTCGAAGACTTATTTCGACACGACACCTTCGAGCTTGAAACCAGAAGAGGCGGCCGTTCTTGTTGGTCTTCTGAAAGCCACTTCTGCATACAATCCACGGATTAATCCCGAGAACAGCCTCCGCCGGCGCAACACGGTGCTCGACAACATGCGCACCCACGGCCATCTGACCTTGGCAGAATGTGACTCGCTGAAAGACCTGCCCATAGACTTGAAGTTTAAGGTAGAGACGGTCTATGACGGGAAAGCCCTGTATTTCCGTGAAGCCGTTGCCGATTATCTGAAAGAAAAATTGCCTGATGTAGATCTATATTCCGATGGCTTGAAGATATATACTACGCTGAACATGCGGATGCAGCGTTACGCCGAAGCTGCTGTGAGCAAGCAGATGCGTATCGTTCAGCGCAATTTTGATAACCATTGGGGCAAACGGGCACCGTGGGTCGACGAGCGCGGGCAAGAGATTCCTCATTTCATAGAGGATCTGGCTGAAAAGACCGACGCCTACAAAATCCTGTCGGCGCGATATCCCGACGCACCGGATTCAGTGACTTATTATTTGAACCAGCCGCATCCGGTCAAGCTTTTCACGTACGATGGGCCGAAGACCGAAATGATGAGCACGATGGATTCCATTCGTTACATGGTGCGTTTCATGCACACAGGTTTTGTGGCGATGGAACCAGAAAACGGTCACGTCAAAGTGTGGGTCGGCGACATCGATTTCCAAGCCTGGAAATACGACAAGGTGACAGCCATGCGTCAACCGGGTTCGACATTCAAATTGTTCGTGTATACAGAGGCGATGAATCAGGGCATGACCCCGGCCGACCGTATGCGTGATGAGTTCATCAGCATGGAGGTCTATGATGCCAAGAAAAAAGAAACCACACTTTGGCAGCCTCACAACGCTAACGGCTACTTCTCCGGTGATTCCATCCCCTTGCGTGCCGCTTTCGCGCGCAGCATCAACACGATAGCTGTCAAGCTCGGGCAACGCGTGGGAATAGACCGCATCGCTGAGACCGCTCATGCAATGGGAATCAAATCTCCTTTGGACGAAACACCTGCTTTGGCTTTGGGCGCAAGCGACGTGAACCTCTTGGAGATGGTTAATGCTTACGCCACGGTGGCAAACAACGGCCGTCATGTCGAGCCTGTCTTGGTGACGAAAGTCGTCGACCGTGACGGTGAAGTCATCTACGAAGCGACGGAAGAAGGAGAGCAAGTCATCCCATATCGTTCCGCATTCTTCATGCAACAGCTTTTGCGGGCTGGTGTCAACGATGGAGGTGGCACATCGCAGTCTTTGCGTCGTTATGTGGGGCAGTATGCCAGAGAAGTTGACTTCGGAGGAAAGACCGGTACGTCGAACAATCACTCTGACGCCTGGTTCGTCGGTACGTCGCCCGGTCTCGTCGGTGGAGCCTGGGTTGGCGGCGAATATCGTAGCATTCATTTCCGTACCGGAGCGCTGGGCCAGGGCAGCAGGACGGCGTTGCCCATTTTCGGTTATTTCATGGAAAGTGTGCTCGGCGATCCGCTTTTCCATGACAAATACGCCCGGAAGTACGGTGCGCCGAAAGAAAAAATAGATGCTTCACTCTACGAAGTGACCTATGCTCCTGCGCGGCTCGATACTGACACGGTGGCTGTGGATTCCACCGCTGTCCTGATGGGCGACTCTTTGAGGCTTGAACTGCGCTTTGACGAGAACGGCGTGCCGACCCTTGTGCCCGTGCATTCAGCTGATTCTGCGGGGCGGCCAGCCGAATCGGCCGGAAGTAGCCAGAACGGCGTGACCGGCGGAGAGGCAAAACAGGAACTGAACCGACGCGAGCGCCGCAAGCAGCGCCGTCAGCAGGATAAGGACGGGGTGGTGCAAGGAGCGCAAGACTTGATATAAGTTCCGCGTTGCTGCTACGGAAGAGGATGTCGTGCTCCGGGCGTGTTTGTGAACAGATATCAATTGGTCACGTATGCTTTCAGTTGAAGGAAGTGATAAAGAAAAATATATAATTTATGGAGAAGGATTATAACTTTGGAGTAATTATAGATGGTTCAAGTTTTAGGCTTGAGAATTTGCAGCCATTATCAAATAGAAATAAGTATAACTATTTCTGCAATGTATCTAGGGTGTGTTATTTTAATGGCAACGGCTCTTATGATATAACTATAACAGATAAGGACTTCAATAGGGGATGTCCTGTTGGTAAATGGAAAATAGTAAGTGGAAAGATTCATTATTGTTGGGTATCAATATCATCACATTTTGTATTGATGGATGAATATGGAAGAGAAACCTGTGAGATTATGGCATATGAGCAGAATACACCTCAATATCAAGGATATGATATAGAAGCACTAACAAGAGCTATATTTTCTAAAGCTGTAGAAATAATAAGTAGATTTCCATCAAGTGAAATTTACAATGCATATAAAGAATTTATGGATTATAAAATAAATGAGTATGATATAAAAAAGTATATTTATAAGGAAACAAAATCAGAATCAATAGGATATCTTTTTAACAAGTCTTTCCCTAAACTTTTAGGTTACTCTGATAAGTATAATAAAATTCATGATATGTTGGATCCTGATGATGAACGTAGTAAGCCTTTGTTGATTGAAATAGAGGATAAGATGTATGATTTCTTGGGTAATATTTTAAAAGAATAATATCATTCCATTACAACCAAAAATTCTCTATTCCCTATATAATAATAAAAGAAAAAATGGTACTATAATTGTCTTCTGATTTTGAAGGGGAAATATGGTTAAAGGAGCCACCAGTGATAAGTTTTTATTGATGACTCCTTTTCTATTGTCAGTTATTGAAGGGAGGAAGCCAGAGTTGGATTTTCCCTTTCTTTTTCTGTCCCATCTTCTTATAATCTTCCAGTGTCTTGTTCATTACAGGAGAATCTGTAAACTTTTTATTCATTCTCAGTCTTTCTCTGCCTTCCAATACCCAGTTCATAATACCGGGGAGTTCATGAGAGATAATATCCTTTGCCAGGTTGGGGTTTATCTTGTTTTTGGGAATCTGGACGTTGAAAGGAGCTATCAAGAATCTTCTGTAAAATCCGTTAGAAGTATCATTTGTTTTAGGAAGTTCGTTAAGACAGAATATCATTTTAGCATAATCGGTAAGAGTTGTAACATCCTTATAAAGAATCTTGGCACTTATCGGTTCTCCACTGGCTATCCTTTTGAAGAGATCACCAGCGAAAGCATTTGGGGCAACATCAGAACATGTATTCAGTATCTTTCCAGCCAAGTTTGACCTGCTGTTTGCCCCATATTCACCACATAGATCAGACAAAGATTCATGTGATATATTTTCCTTACCCAATAACGCTTCTACAATATCAACAAAGACTGATTTTCCATTACAGCCGGAACCATAGAGGAACAGAACTTTTTCCAGTTTCAATCCAGGCATGAATAACCAGCCTACATATTCTGAAAGTACATCCTGAGCTTCCTTCTCCGGCATAACTTCATTCAGATACTTCATAAACATCGGACAGGAGGCGTTCTTATCATAGTTTATGTGTTTGTTACGAACTTCATTTCCTCAGAGCCGTCTGTGTGTGACGGCTCTGCTTTTTTGTGCCAGTCTCCTTTCCGTACATTCGTTGTGCGCTCCACGTAAGGAGCATTTGCCAGCTTCCGTCGGTGCGGGGCAATACATCCCTCCTGCGCCCGATTATACCGATTCGTCGATGTGGTTTGTGCAGAAAAACGACACGGCAGGAAGCGGGGCGGATGTATTCTACATCGTTTCGACGTGGGAGAAGGATTGGATGGCATCCGATAGTGCCCTTTGTCACTACGCAGACGTGTATAATGAAGCCCACCGTGCCGATATGGACAAGGAGATCAGTCGCGTTGCGGCCTACATGGGCGGAGGCAATGACTTTTATTCACCTTATTATCGCCACATGACGATCGAAGTGTGGGCCATGCAGAATGAAGATTCTGTGAACAAGTATGTCGCTCTGGCTATGGGCGATGTGCGCGCTGCTTTTCGGGAGTTTCAGCGGCGGCGCAATCCACGGCGTCCCTTTATTTTGGCAGGGTTCAGCCAAGGTGGTCGCGCTGTGGTCGAACTGCTGAAAACAATGCCACCAGAACTCCATCGTTATCTCGTGGCGGCCTATGTGATGGGATATAAGGTGACGCCCGGCGATGTGGCGGCCACGACGAACATCCGGGCTGCGCAGGATTCGACAGACATCGGAGTGACTATCTGCTACAACTCCGTCTCGGACGAGCGCTTTATCAAGCCTATCGTCAGTGCCCCTTGCGTCATGTGCATCAACCCTGTAAACTGGCGCACCGATACTACGCCTGCCGTGCTCGACGATACGGTGACAGTCAGTGTATCAGCTGAGCATCATGTCTTGATTGTCCGCGGATACAGCGGGGCGGAGTACAGCCCCATTCTCGGCTTCCTGAATGTCGGCGACTTTCATGGTGCTGAGCCGTGGCTCTATCGGGACTGCTTGCGCCGCAATATCCGAGCGCGCATCCGGGCTTATTATGACAAGCATTGAGGCCGTCCGGACGGAAGCAGTGCCCGTGTTTCCTGTCACTCTTTCCGTAATTTCTGTCACTGTTTCATACATTCCGGTCAGTGCATCCATGATTTTTACATTGCGCCCGTTGTCCGATTCTTACTGAGAGCGAACAACGGGCGCAGTGTTTGTGTCTGTCCATGGGCACGGACGTGTTTTCCCCCCGAGTGGCGGCAACTTGCATCGACGTTGCCGGGTCAGTCCGTGCGCATGTAGTAGAGGTAGAGCTTGTGGTCGGCGCAGTCGGCAGTTTCAGAGTCGATGAGCGAGGAGACGGAGGCTACATCACGTACGCTTTCGTCGGGATAGAGAATGCCGATGCCGTCAGCAGTGGCGGAATACATCTCCTTGGTCTCTCTGCGGGTGCAGACAAAATAGGCGGCCTCGTCATCCGAGATGCCCAGGCGATGGGCGATCTCAGCACGGAGCGACAGTAGCCGTTCCTCCGAAGGTGGCGATTGAAGTACCTCGACCTTGAAAAGACGGCGGTTGATGAACGAGTCGGCCAGGATGGACAGCACACGGTCGTCGTGATGCCGCCATACTTTGAGCGCGTTGATGACGTCGCTGTCGTCCAACTCGGCAAAGTGTTCCAAGCACTTCGGTGTGCTGTGGAAGAGCTGCGCATCAACCTGATTGTACAGGAAGAAGCGTAGAGCCGGCGAAGCGAACAGGGCAACGCCTCTTTGCGCCAGTTCTTTGGCGCGTCGGAGGGCAGCAGTGAGTACAGCCTCGCCTGCGGTTGCCGTTTTGTGCAGGTATACTTGCCAGTACATCAGCCGTCGTGCCATCAGGTAGTTCTCCACTGAGAGCAGGCCTTTTTGTTCCACGACAAGACGGTCGTCGTGCACGTTCAGCGTCTGGATGATGCGTTCGGCGCCGATGTTGCCCTCGCGGACGCCTGTGAAGAAACTGTCGCGGCAGAGGTAGTCCATGCGGTCCATGTCGAGCTGGCTGCAAATCAGTTCATGGAGGAAGCGTTTGCCATAGTCGTCCTTGAAAATCTTGATTGCCAGATTGAGCTGGCCGTGTAGCTCGTTGTTGATTTCTTCCATCATCATGAGGGAGATGCCCTCGTGGCTTACGCCGTCGATAAAGACCTTTTCCAGCACGTGCGAGAACGGGCCGTGCCCTAGGTCATGCATCAGGATGGCAGCCTCGACGGCTTCGACTTCGGAATCGAATATGAAGACGCCTTTCGAGGTGAGGCTTTCGATGGCACGGTGCATCAGGTGGTAGGAACCGAGCGAGTGCAGGAAGCGCGTGTGCTGCGCGCCGGGATAGACAAGTCCGGCCAACCCCAGCTGGCGGATGCGGTGAAGCCGCTGGAAGTAGGGGTGTTTGATGATGTCGCATAGCAGCCCGCGTGGTACTTCGGTAAAGCCATAGACGGGGTCGTTGATGATGAGGCGGTCGGTCATGGGATTTCAGGAAGGGGAGGGCGTGACGTGTATGAGTTAAAACTGCGGCCGCTTCTTCCCATCTGTGTGGGTGATGAAGCGGCCGCTTGTGTTTGACGGTGTCAGATGATGCCGTGCTGGCGGAGCTGCCCGGCCATCTGTTCTTGCAGCTCCTTGGCCTTGACTGCCGCCACGTCGGCGAAGTCCGTCCCGCCCGACGCGTAGATGATGCCGCGCGACGAATTGACGATAAGGCCGCAGTCGGCGTTCATCCCGTAGCGGCAGACTTCTTCAAGCGAGCCGCCTTGGGCACCGACACCAGGCACGAGCAGGAAGTGGTCGGGCGCGATGCGGCGGATGTCGGCAAAGAGGCTGCCTTGCGTGGCGCCTACGACGTACATCATACGGTCTGCTCCGGCCCATTGTTGCGATGTGCGCAGTACTTTCTCGAACAGCCGCTCACCTGCTTTGTCCTCGGTCAGCTGGAAGTCGTGCGAACCTTTGTTGCTGGTCAGCGCCAAGAGTATGACCCATTTCCCGTCGTAGCCGAGGAAAGGGGTCACGCTGTCCTCTCCCATGTAGGGAGCCACTGTCAGTGCGTCGAGATCCATCTCTTCGAAGAACGAGCGGGCATACATGGCCGACGTGTTGCCGATGTCGCCGCGTTTGGCGTCGGCAATGATGAACTGCTCGGGATAGTTCTCTTTCAGGTAGCTGACCGTTTTCTCAAAGGCGGCCCAGCCTTTCAGTCCTCCGCACTCGTAAAAGGCGAGGTTCGGCTTGTAGGCGATGCAGTAGGGGGCCGTGGCGTCGATGATAGCCTTGTTGAAGGCAAAGACGGGGTCGTCCTCGCTGAGCAGGTGGGCGGGTATTTTCTTTACGTCCGTGTCGAGGCCGACGCAGAGGAACGACGCTTTCCGACGGATGTTCTGGATGATTTCTTGTCTGTTCATGTAGGTGAAATGTTATGGGTTTCTGTGGTTTGTTTCGCGTGGCGCAAAGTTACGCATTTCCGGCGAGATGCTGCCGGGGCTGTACGGCTACTTCGTGAGCAGGATGCCTTCGAGCGTGAGGCTGTTCACTTTCAGGTCGTCGGGCCGGCTGTCCGTGCGTAAGTCGAGATAGAAGCCTTCTACGGCCAAGTGTGCCCGTCTGTCGTGGCTGTGCAGCACGGGAGGCGCCGTATCGGCGTCGGCATTGTCCCAGCTGCGTAGCAGGCCGAGCGGGATGTCGAAGCGCAGGAGCGAGTCGTCCGCGCTTGCGGCGGCGTCTTTCAGGAAGAAGTACACCGTGTCGCGTCTCAGGTCGATGGCGGTGAGTGACTGCGTCTCGTCCACATGTCGCAGGTGGGCTACGCTGTCGGTCAGACTCACGCGGGCTTGGCGTGTGAAGTATTGGCTGTAAGTCTGTACGTCGTCCGTGGTTTTCCGCCCGAAGTGGTGTGGGTCGACGTCGTCCTTGATGAACGCCGCCACGCTCTTGCGGCCGTAGGTGCTGAGCATGTAGTCGAGCTTGTCGTTCACGAAACGGGCCGTCTCGTCTGTCATGGCTTCGAGCGTGTGGCCATAGGCCGTCTTGTCCATGGGACAGGCAGCCACGCCACTGGCGTCGAGAGCGCGTTTTACTTCTTTTGCCAGCACACGTTGCGTTGAGCCTACGATGTTCCACGGTCCCACTGAGGCCAGGAATCCAAGTACGACGGGCGAGAGCAGTAGCCACTTGACGCGGCGGGAGCGGGTGAAAATCATGTAGAAGCAGGCGGCATAGCACCAGAGGTTGAAGAGAAGCAGGTAAAGGCGCCGCACCGTGAGGCCATAGTCGTAGAGCCGTCGGCCGATACCGATGCTCATAAGCACCAGCAGGGGCAGTAGGAGTGCCGGGCCGTAGCGCGCCACAAAGTCGTCACGCTCCCAGCCGTCTGTACGGCGCAGTGGAAGGAAAAGGTAGACTGTAAGCACCACTCCGCCCATCAGCGCGCTCACCAGTGCCGATACCCATCCGTTGGGTAGGTTCCATGTCAGCAGGATGTAGGCCGCATAGACGTAGAGTAGGGCAGCGTAAGCGCATAGCAGCGGATTGATTACGTAGCGTACGGCGTAGCGCGTCAGCGGGCTGACGGCATGTTGCTCCTGCCCCAAAGCATCGGGCGAGGGCATTCGTGAGAGGAACACCATCGGCGCGCAGAATACGAAGAAAAGCGTGGCGATAGTTTCGACGGTGTAGGTTCCCATGCGGATGCCGAAGAGCGGTTCGAGGGAAAGTGAGAGGACCGTCACGCCGGCGAAGAAGCATAGGCCTACAAGTCCTGCGGCGATAGCTGAGAATACGAGCCGCGAGCAGAACCGCCTGAACGCCAGTTCGTTGTGTCGATGCAGGTAGGGCAGCCCCGGTAGGGCCGCGACGAGCAGGACGAGCGAGGCGCCGTTGGCTACCCCGAGTGAGAGCGATATGGCCGGTTGGCCGAAGAGGTAGGCAGCATTACCTAACCAGATGAGTTGCGTGGCGAGTGTCACGCCGTAACGCAGTCGCTTAGAGCGTTGAGTCTCACCCCATACCGCAGTGACGGTGGCAAGCAGGGCTGCCCCGGACAGGTAGAAGAATGTGATGTCATCTTCGTGTCCGGTCCCACAGCTCATGCCATGGAGAGCCAGAAGGGTTTTCAGCGTAAGTAGGAGAATGAATAGTGTGGGCAGTGGAAAGCGTCGCAGTGTGCGCATCAGACTGAGTAAGTAGCCGCGTAACAGGTGGATAGGACTTTTTTTCATGGTTCTGCGTGTTTTGTGGCCAGAGCCGGAGTTGTTTTCCACAAAGATAGTGTAAACGTGCGGAATGCAGGGTAAAAACAGACGGATTTTTCGGTCTGATGCTGGGATGCGTCGCCCGTGCGGATGGCAGTTTGGCCGCATTTCGCATGCGGCGCGTCGGACATCAGCCCCTGCGCTACGGAGCTACGAGTCAGGCATCACAAACTGTAAGTCACGTCGTGAGATATAAAAACCACGCTGCGAGATATATAAATCACATCGTGGAATATAAAATTCACGACGTGGTTTCAAGCCTTCTTCGCCGCTGGGACATTTCCGCGGCTTGTGGTGATGCCTTGTGTTGTCGGCTGCCGTGTTTGCCGTATGGATGGGATATGGCAAACGTCCCGAATGCTCTCACATTCGGGACGTTTGCGTCTACGGGGCGCCCGCTGGGCGTCTCGTGGTTCATAGTTCGGCTTCTTTCAGGCGTTCGGCGTTTTCAGCTACGATGAGGTGGTCGATGCAGTCTTGGATGTCGCCGTCCATGAAAGCCGCCAAGTTATAAATGGTGTAGTTGATGCGGTGGTCGGTGATGCGCCCCTGCGGATAGTTGTAGGTCCGGATTTTGGCGGAGCGGTCGCCGGTCGACACGAGGGTCTTGCGGCGCGAAGCGATGTCGTCCACGTATTTCTGGTGTTCCTTGTCGTAGATAAAGGTGCGCAGACGGGCCAGCGCGCGTTCCTTGTTTTTCGGTTGGTCACGCGTTTCGGTACATTCGATGAGGATTTCCTCCACCTCGCCGGTGTTCGGGTTCTTCCAGTTGTAGCGCAGGCGCACGCCGCTCTCCACCTTGTTCACGTTCTGGCCGCCGGCGCCGGAGGAGCGGAAGGTGTCCCATTTTATCTCACCCTCGTTGATGACCACGTCGAAGGCCTCGGCCTCGGGCAGGACGGCGACCGTGGCCGCCGAGGTGTGTACGCGGCCCTGTGTCTCGG